>Ga0265797_10000531_pt1 | contig 69218 bp, 42 predicted proteins | sample P2T30metagenome_FD_192433 | JGI IMG/M metagenome (GOLD analysis project Ga0265797, IMG submission 192433) | Plant litter microbial communities from East Loma Ridge, Irvine, California - P2 T30 | ecosystem: Environmental > Terrestrial > Plant litter > Unclassified | place: USA: California...
AGTTCTATGGATGATGTCCTTGTTAATTGTATAACGTCGATGGACTGTCCCGTCAGCTGTGAACACAGGGCCAATAGATTATTGGTCGTACATCAGGAATGTCAGCTCTCATAGAATCTCAAATAAAAGTCGTCGAGGGGGTTGCGCGCGCTGAGGGGCGCTCAACACATTCTCTTCTCTCGTTGCATGGCCTGGGAGAACAGAAGCCTCCATGCGGACGCAGAATTGTCTCTTGTATGTGAACGCTAATGGTTCATATACTGACCCTGCTTTGCGCGTGGCACTCAGTCATTGTCTTGGACAGATGATCTTACTTCGCAATGTTGCTCTCTCTATGCGCCAGTAGTAGGGCTGCTCGCAACGAGATGCGCGTGTTGTATGATAGGAAATGCAGTTTGACCTATCACGTGACGTCGGACTTTGCCGAAGGTCAGCATCATTGAAGCCATTGGCTCGACCTAGCTTCACCTGTGGAGGAAATGTGATGACTGCAGAATATACCACAAACAATCAGGACTTCAATAAAGGAAGCAGGGAAAATGATGCTTAGGCAACGCGGTAGATGTCAAACAAACTTCTCAATCCTTGACTTATGTACAAAGCCATACACTCCGCGCATCGGCCTTGGCCGCAATTCTCTCAACTAGCTCTTACAAACCCAAGTTGCACATCTAATCATCGAGCCTGGCGGGGAAGGTGCCGGCCTCTCTCTGGTCGTCCCAGCGGTTGGCCCAGCCGGACGGGCAAAGCGAGCGGTAGGCGAGGAGGAACTGCATATATGTTAGAGCGTGTTTCTGTCGCAAACGCTTTATTCTTGTCCTAGCGGGCAGCGCGTACCTGGCGGCAGGGCTTGAAGTCCTCGCCCTTGGCGTTGATGCACTTGTGGTAGTCGACGTAGTTCTGCCAGCAGTGCTTGGTCTGGTTCTGGTTCGGGAAGCGGGCGTCGAAGCCTGGTGGGACCGTGGGTTAGCTCAATGTATTCCAGATGCGGCCAATGCCTATTCAATATATCCGTAGAGTCGAGGTTCGCGAGGGTGGAGTGGGTGTAGGCGTACCGGCTGGGAAGCTGTCAGTATCTCTGCTCTCAAGTTGGCGCGGAAGCGGGCTCGTGGGACGCACCAGTCACGAACTTGAAGGGCATGGTCACGCGCTCCTCATCGTCAGACATGTTTGCGGTATTTTCTGGGGGGTTGTTGGTTTGAGTGGTGGCGGTGGTGAGGGTGGAGTGGGCGGCGGGCTGGTCTGCTTGCTTGAGTATGCGATCGGGCGCTCGAGGTCGTCGACGAAGGAGGAAGCCGCCTCGCCGGAAGCCGCTGCGCACGTGCCAGGCCAAGCTGGGCGTTCGCTGGCGACCTGCGACTGCAACAGCAGAGCAGGACAGGCGCATGCTATACCATTGATCCCTCAGACCTCTTCTACGCCTCCCCACTCCACCCACAATGCAGTCCACCCGTGCCTTCAACATGCTCAGGCAGCGCGCCATGCCTGCTTTCCGCCCCCAGCAGCCCGTGAGGGGCCTGCGCCTCCAGGCCTCTCCCAAGATGAGGTCGCCCGTTCCCGTATGTATCCATGTACCGACACTGCCTGCTTGTATATATTGCTAATGCTGTCACAGAAGGAGGAGCACTCTGGTTAGTCTTTACCACTCCCGCCGTGCGCCCACGAAGCCACCAGAACTAACAATGCCTCGCAGCGCACACCATCTCCCAGCGCATCCGCTCTCTCAAGAAGATCCCCGTCGAGCTGCTCCCCATTGGTCTCGTCCTTGCCGTCGCCCTCGGCGCCGCCGCCTACTCTCTCATCCGCAAGTTCACCCACGACTCCACCCTGCGTCTCTACAGGTCTGGACCCAGGAAGGACTAAGTGCAGAGGTGCACGGGAGAAAATGCTAGGAGTTTTGTACATGAATGTGATTATTCGAGAAGCTGCAGGGGAAGAAACCAAGACTGAAAAGGATGTCTTTGGAAGGCTGTCTCCTATGTAGCAAAGCAATGCGAGGTTGTTTCGGACGATAATATGTTTGTTTGCTACCGTGTGGAACTTGACGGAAGAGCTCGAGGTTTCAGGATCAAAGAGTGCGCACGTACAGCATTGAGTCTTGTCAGCGTCACATCCGACGGGCTTACAGCCTTTGCTCAGGGCTTACGTTGAGTACAGGGAATATTGTCTTCCTGGAAGTCAAGTGATGAAGAACACCAACCTCCACCATGGGTCACGAGCTATACGTCGCAGCTGTTCGTACCATGTGGAGCAGCACAATATAATGCTTCGAACTTCTTCAGAGCTATTATGTTGAGGTCATTGAGTGAATGGGTGGGATGGTCGCACGCACTGTGGTCACGCTACTTAGAAAGCAACAATGGCCGCAAGCAGATCCGAGTCAAACGGCACAAGACCTTGCCAATCCCTCTGACCACAACCCTGACCATAGATCTGTGATCTCCGAACTGCTGATAAGCTGTCATCATCTATGTTGACTTTAGATCGAGCTAGGCATAGAATTCAACACTCAAGAGATAGTTTCATACCCCAAGAAGCTCATATGCGACTGCCCTCAGCTACGAGTTCCGGATTATTGAGCTCTTCCGCTAAGATCCTAATACGGATATCTTGAAATCCTATTGGCCGACATAGCAGTACCTTGAACCATAAGCATATGTCTACCGCCGAGGGATTGAGAACTTCACGTATGGATCTTACTAAGGTAGCCAGTGCTGCACTACCGTTAGAGCCTGGGGTTCATTCAATCGTGGATGCTATCGAGATACAATTGGGATGCAGTTGAACAGATAATCGCGAGCAGGCATTTCAATGTTTTTACTCTCCTCTGCAAGCTATTGTATGTGCGAATGCTGGTGGCTCCTAAATATCATAGCTCTGTACAGTCTAGATCCGCGCACATTGACTGCGTGACCTGACTGTACACCACTCCCTCCTCCCTCCATGCAAGTCAGACTACGGATCATCATGTGCATGTGTACATCAATGCGTGAGGTCTTGTGTAAGCCGAAGGATCACGAAGTTGCGCCATTGTCCACGACTTCGATCAGCTAGTTTGCTCCAAGACGGGTATTTGATGCTGCAGCCGTGGAGTACATAATAAGTTACTGTATATCGGTGCCCCCTCCGCTTGTGTACATCTCTGATATACGAGTTCAGCTTGCCCGTCATCATGCATTAGACTGAAGTGCGTTCCTTCAGTCGACTGGGCCCTGTTCTGTGGCGTTACTCAGATTGATGATAGTCTGAGCTTGTCCCTCGCCCATAGATTGCACTCATAAAAAAGCATTAAAGCTTGCATTGGTTGAGGTTTTTTTCAATTCTCGCCGGTTTAAACCCACTCAATCTATTTTCTCATGCGGGTGTGCAGTACCAGCTGCAGCGTGAGTATAGCGACTACCTCGGCCGCAGAGATGTCATCGTCATTCCCTGCCAAGCGAGATTCTTTACCCGTAAGTTTGCATGATTGCTACGCGGGCAGAAGTGGGATGCAACGTCGTACCTTTGCCGACCTTCCTATCACGGCTGCAGTCGTCATGAGTCGACGCTATCGCACCCGCTAAAGCGTGGCGAAGGATTCGAGTGGCCGAAGCCTTGCTCTCACCGCACCTTACGAGAGCTTATTCGGCGGAGAAGCTTGCTAAGCCGTGATACCATCGCGCTTTAGAGTGCTTGTTTGTTTACGGATGCCGGCTCGTAAAGCCCATTGACTCGTAGTATCGCTGTGATAGCGTTCCCGTGGCCGGCCCCAGTGCGCGATACCCTGGAAGAGGTTGGGTTTGTTCTAACAGAATGTGGAAGGTCATATGCTGTAGGAAAGGCAAATTGATGGCTAGGTTTGTTTGCAGCGGCAGTAGTTAAGGCCGCGTGTGTCGCTGTTGTAAGAATCTCTCGAGTACTTTTCCCGCCTTAGTTGGATTGAAACTATCCAAGATGCTGTCCAAATCCTTTTTGGCAACGGCCACAGGCTTGCTTTCTCTCACTGAATCCGCCTCAGCCACTTTCTCGAAGTCGACTCGTACTGGCAGATCAGCACCGCTTTTGAAGAGACAATACTACCCAGCGGATGCCGAAGGTGTCAAGACTCTTACATCGCCCACCAATGTTACCATTAGATACAAAGAGCCCGGCAAGGAGGGTGTCTGCGAGACCACTCCCGGTGTGAACAGCTACAGTGGATACATTGATCTGGCTCCCAATGTCCACGCTTTCTTCTGGTTCTTCGAATCGCGCAGGGATCCCAAGAATGACCCTATCACTCTCTGGCTCAATGGCGGCCCTGGTAGCGACAGTCTCATTGGTCTTTTCGAAGAGCTGGGTCCTTGTATGCTCTCAGAGAACCTCACCAGTTATGTCAACGAGAACTCCTGGAGTGAGGTCAGCAACATGCTCTTCCTCTCGCAGCCTGTCGGTGTAGGCTTCTCGTACCAAGAAGAAGCTATTGGAAGTTATGGCTACACAGGTGGCTTCCTCAACGCAACTCAAGCGCCTCCTGATGGCCGCTACCCGATTCTCGATCCTATCAACCGGGGAGAAATCGACACAACGGATCTCGCAGCGATTGCGGCATGGGAGATTCTACAGGGCTTCCTCAGCGCTCTGCCACAGCTTGATCCGGAAGTCGGCGTTGGAGCAGACTGCAAAGAGAAGGAATTTAACTTGGCCACAGAGAGCTACGGAGGTGTATGTACATCCTCACTGCGAACCTCGTCATCATTTCTGACAGCTTTTAGCACTACGGTCCTGCCTTCTTTGATCGATTCTACCAGAACAACGAGCAGGTCCGCAATGGCACTATTCCAGGAGTGGCCCTCAACTTCAACACTTTGACCATCATCAACGGTATCATTGACGAAGCGATTCAATCCACTTATTACCCCGGTAAGTCTTTGAACGTCGTGTGTTCGAAACTATATCATGAGATCGACGCTGGTCGGTTATGAGACCAACAAGAAGCAGAGCTGATCAAGACTATTAGAATTCGCGGTCAACAACACCTATGGAATCAAAGCGTATAACGACACTGTATACAACTACGCGAACTTCGCAAACACCATGCCCAATGGCTGCCTTGCTCAAATCGAGTCGTGCCGCGCTGCTGCCGCAAACGGTGAATACAACTACTCTACGCCTATCTCTTCCGAGTCCGACCCGGCCGTCTTCACTATCTGCAGTGAGGCGCAGTCGATGTGTCGTGACAATGTTGAAGGTGTCTACTACTCGTAAGTCCTCCTAGTTGTGGTCGCAGCCGTTGTAAATCATACTGACAACCATCAAGCTTCTCCGGCCGTGGTACCTACGACATCCGTCACCCGAGCGATGACCCTACGCCTCCTCCGTACCTGACCCCATACCTCAACCAGGCGCACGTGCAGAACGCCATTGGTGTCAACCTGAACTACACGACTTCCAACAGCGACATCTACTATCAATTCCAGAACACGGGCGACTTCATCTTCCCTAACTTCCGCCAGGACCTCGAGTATCTGCTTAATCAGGGCGTGCGAGTGGCTTTGACTTACGGCGATGCCGATTACATCTGTGAGAAATAGAGAAAGCTAACAAAGAGGCAGAAAATTTGCTAACAATCTTTCAGGCAACTGGTTTGGTGGCCAGGCTGTGTCCCTCCAGGTCAACTACACGCACTCTGAGCAGTTTGCCGCCGCTGGCTACGAGCCGTTTGTCGTTGACGGAACGGAATACGGCGAAGTCAGACAGTATGGCAACTGTAAGTTTTTCTGGCAGCAAAGCTTCGGTACGATTGAGACACTTACACCTTCACAGTCAGCTTCCTCCGTATGTACGAGGCCGGTCACGAAGTACCCTACTACCAGCCCAAGGCTTCGCTCGCTTTGTTCAACAGGACCTTGGAGCACCTTGACATTGCCACTGGACTTGAGAAGGTCAAGGCTGAATATGAGACCACCGGCAACGCTAACGCAACTCACACTGAGTCTTACGTCGCACTTCCGTCGTCTACCGCTATGCCCTCGTCTACTGGTTCTGTTCTCGGACTCGGATTCAGAGCTTAAGCGGTAGTGTATAACACTGAAGGATTTGAGTGGTTGACTCGGTGGATGTAATGACTCTGATGCTGATGGATCTGCTTTAAACTACCTGAACAGCAATGAAAACGCTCATCATCGAAACACCACTGGCTATACTTGAACTGTGAAGCATCTTTGAGCATTTAGCTTACCGCCAATAGTCTGGGAATTGACCAAGAGCAGCATTAATGGCGCGTTGCACACAGGCATCGGCTCTCAGCTGACTGACTCTCAGCTAAGTGACTGTCAGCGGGCAGCATGGTCTGAGGACAATGCGGCCATACTACCATACACATCCTCGTGACCGAACGCAGCCTTCGTGCATCTTACAACCAATGGAACCGCCTCCAAAGCAGCTCTATCCATTTTATCACTGCCAAAACAATCAACACCAAAGCTGTCAAGAAGAGAAGTGCTCAGGTACAAGATGAAAGCACAACGGGGTCTACAAGAGACAGAGCCACGCTAAAGGAAGAGCCAAAAGCACCAGAACAAACGGAATGGAGTGCTTGGAGTGAGCATGAATTCTAGGCGACACAGGACGCTATGGTGATTCCACTAACACTGGCCGTGAAGGTGAACGGTCCAATGCAGGCACCGTCCAAGACAGATGGATCTGTCGGCCAAGCGAGATCGCTGCTCCTCTCCCAAGTACACCTGGTCCGACAATTCCAAATGACTAATTCACCACCAACAGCATGGAACCAGGAAGTGTTCAAACGTCAACTGGATCCTTCCACACGTCGTAGGCGATTGAAGAGCTTCAGTAGTAGGGGTATGTACGACAAGTTGCTTGGGCTCCCACGATGAACACAGCTACAGAAACTGAACAGCGTCTTCTCCGATCCCGACTTTCTGACGGGGTACAGTGTCCATGAAGAGAGGTATGGACCGTTCGGGAACAAGCTAAACGAATTAGCCCGTTGGCAATTCACGGACTCGAAACATCAACATATTGGGGCGTAAGCGTACGTCGACACAGAAAGATGATCGCAACCCTCGACAAGAAAATGGCGAACCTGAAGAGTTCACCGCGAGCAACCGACCGCCCGGCTATTGGGTCACCCAACGACAACCAGACTGTGATCCATTTCCCGGATCACACAGGCAAAGCGTACACAATCGCGCGGCATTGCGTGATGCGCGATCGGTCTCCCGCCCTGAACGTGGGTCACGGTAGGTTCGAGAAGGTGGCCTATCTAACCACGAAGATGGGCGGGATCAGAGACGCTGTCTTCATGCAGGACAACGTCATTGTCTTGTAGGCCCAGATCTAGCACATTGATGTCAACAGATCCAGAGTAGTATCAGCGGGCATAACTTCTAAGTCGACTAGGGTTACCGCTGAGTTGCCACTAAAGCTTGATGCGCATCAAAGATTCCAATGTGCTAGTATCATTACTTGCAGAGTTATAAGTGGCTATACTTGCCGCTGAGATACTGCTGAAAAAGCATACTCACCTCAATATCCGGTACACTCGTATCATCAACAAAAAACTGAAGGACAGCCCTACCCGCCGCTGAGACGTTGGTTGCAACATCCTAGTATCTGAACAGCTAATAAGCCGGTGTGGTTCGCCATGGCCATAAGGTACATTCATGCTTACCACCGAGATACCAAGCATGAGACTTTCACGTTCTTTTATCTGAAAGCTGGTGTGCTTTAACGTAGCTGTTGAGGTAGTCATACCGACCATTGAGATAATACTAATGATACACAAGCTGTAAGCAAATGTAGGCACAAGACTTATGAGAATGAGATGATCATGTTATGCAATTTTCTTTTCATTTTCTAAGACTAGGGAATGAGGATCCGAGGACGCTCGGCGCCGGACCTTATTGTACATGGAGGTCGGGAGGATCTTCCGTGTACGGCCCTACAATCTACGAGACGTCCACCCATTCACCTTGTCTATCTAGCATCCATTGATCTCCGTGCTCCGAATCAAAAACAATCACACTCGGTGCTGGTCCAGCAACCATTGGGCTCCACGCTCTGAAACAAAAATTGTAAAACATCAATCGCACCCGGTCGGTGGGGCCAGGTCGTCATTCTGCTGAGGTTGGATTCTTTGGCAGCCTTCTCACTGGCAAGCTCTCGCTTGTTGAGTGCCGCCTGGTTGGATGATGCCGCAGCCGAGTCTCGAAGCCCCAGCAGCTTCTCGATGGAGCGGCCTAGGTCTGTCGGGGTTTTTGCGACGAAACCGACTTCTTTCAGGGTGTCGCTGAACGAGTCCCACTGCGCGATGATTCTGCGCGCGTTCTGGACGTCGGTGGTAGATTCTTGGGCGACTCTCATCTGATCTCTGAGAGCCTGGCCCGCACGCCGCTGGTACTCGCTATCTCGTTGGTGGCGGTCGCTTTTTGTGATGAGCGCCGTGAGTCTGTCCTCAACGGTGCTCTTTTCGTACCTGAGAGCGCCATTGGCTCTCTTCTCCGACTCGGACTGGGCTTGGAGCGCCCTAATCTGCGCTCGGTGTGAATTTGCCTGCTCTGCGGCCTGAGCCTGACAGGACTTGCGGCGCTGCTCTTCTTCGGCAGCCTTTTCGTGAGATGATGCCTGCGCGCGATATAGGCGCGCGGCCAGGGTGGTGGTGGTGAGGAGGAGGAGAAGGAGGAGGAGAGACAGCGACTCCATGGTGGTGTGGTGTGGTGTGGTGTGTGTGGTGGTGGTGGTCGGTAGTCGCGTGGTATGGGAAGGAAAAGTTTGTGGCAAGCGGATTGTTTTTGGTCACGGTGGGAGTTTGTGACGCACACTCGGCGGCTGGTCCCTATTGGTGATTCATGTTGCGATTCACTTGCGAAATCTGGCATGTGACGGCGGGGTCAAACGCTGCGCGGAGGAGGGGTGGCGAGGGGTGGGAGGGGTGAAAGTGAATATTACTATGCCTGGCCTTACTCCAATGGCAATCGTTTAATGAAGTTTACCACTCGCACTGCTATCAGTATTGTTAGACTCAACGACAATGCATCCGTGCCGCTGAGACCAGTTAACAGCGCCACTCAAGTCTCTGAAGCACGTGTGCTGCGGTCAGCAGCATTGTTGTACCAACAATGCCATTTCGGCCATTGAGATGGCCTGTTGTTTCTCAATGGGGACATCTACAACATGCTCCAATGTCTTCGCTCTTGAGATTTCAACTAGTCGCAAACCCCTGAGACAGACTGGCCGAAGCTTATCATTGGCAATGGAGACCGCACCGCAACTCACGACAGTTGTTCATGGATGTTTTCTTGAATCGTAAATCGTTGCTGTACCAATCTATCTTGATTTCCCTTCACTCTCTGCCGCCAGAGAAAGGCCGTCAAAGATTTCAATGATAAATACGTAACAGAGGTAGGAGGGGACCAGTATCCACGCGATGCTGCCAGACCGAGTTCGTTAGCTTGATGACTTCTTGTCAGGATATTCTGGTATACTAGACCGTACTTAGGGATTGCAAAGACGAAGATGAAGTTGAACCAGGTGTTGAGCTTGAAAATCGGGAAACCCATAAAAGCATCGTTGTACCCTGGAGATGTCAGCGAATCCGCGCCCACCGCAAGTCCTGAACCATACTCACAATATAACACGCTCTTTGCAACGGTCACCATGAAAGTAGTGTATCCGACCAGACTGGCGATAGCGCCCCAATGGCCATGAACCCTCCGCCTCCTGCCGACGGCACCCAACGAGCCCAAGATGCCCTCAGCTCTTCCCTCATCGCGACCATACGCGATCACAATGTACGCATAGGCCACATACGCCAGCGTCTCGAAAACGTTCCCTAATCCTTGCGCTCCCGTCCATCCAAGGCCGCTGTAATAAGCCTCGATGCTGTACACAGGATCTACGCGACCATAGAGCTCGTACGGGACGTACAGCGGCCAAGCGATCGCACCACCAGCAAATGTATGCGGTCTTCCCATAATGTAAATCGTGTCCCAAACCACAAGAGGAAGGCTTAACGCCAGCCAGGGGAAAGCAATCGGTGGAGGTGTGTGGCTCCATCTTGGAGTATCACGTCGTGATTTGAGGGAGCTTGTGTACGACATTGGTCGGGTGCGGTCAGGCGATGAAGTTGTGATCGTTGATTTTAAAGACGGCTTAGGGTTTGCGGAGGAAGCTGATGGGGTTGTGGTTGTTGGTTCAAGAGCAGGCTTAGAACTTGAAGGCGATTTGGGTGGTGTTGTCGATGTCGGTTCTGTGGAGCGCGTGGTTCGCTTTGAAAGCTTTGTTGGCGATTCCACTGGCGGAGGGAAATCCCTGGGATGATTGCGAGTGGCGACCATGATTGTTGCAGTTCTACTCAGAGTATTAAATACTGAAGTGAGGCGCGCAATGCGAGGTTCAGTACAAACGAAAGTGGAACGAGGGCTGTACGAAGAAGTGACGTCTGACGTGTGTGCCTCGGACCCTTTCGGCACATTTCACGTCAGCCCACTTTTCTCCCCCACGAAGGATTGAACCTTGCCCTGTTCTAGAGAAATCTACATGAAGGTATTAACTACATTTACCACTGCATGGGCTATCACTGCCTACATAACGAGCACACATGATTCACATATTATACATACAGGTGTGAGCGTGTGGCGAGCAGCCTTGTCAGCTCGCTGACCATCTCATTACATACAATTTGATGTCTTCTTCGCTTTGCGATCGGCAGTAAGCCCGCTTAGTATCGTGCATCCATGTCTTCCAAATCACCCATTTCCTCTTCTTCATCTTCGTCTTCCTCCTCGACAGAACGCCTGCTTGAGACCTCCCGGGCCCCGCCGTCAAGGTCTTTGTCATCGTTTCTGGCATGCAGACTGGTCTCTTTCATCTTTGCTCTCAAGTCCACTGCATCCTCAACGCCGAGTAATCGAGCCTGCTCTGGTGTGAGGTCGACGATCTGCGGCGCCCATTCCCCTGTCTCATCATCTTCGTCATAAGCAGTAGTATCCATCCTCACCTGCTCTCCGTCTTCGAGTTCCAGGACACCTGATTTGGCAAATGACCCTCCAAATTGCCACCCATGCTCGTCTCTCAGGTAAGCTTCCAGATCATCGAGCTCATCCAGAACGTCTTGTACTTCCTCAATACGAGGTAAAGAGTTGAGACCTTTGCGGAAGCGAGTGAGCAGTGACTTCAGAAGCGAGCCACCCTCGTCAGCAAGATCGATGAGTCCTCCCTCGGCGTCTTTGCAGTGCATGAGCTGCAAGCGTAAAGAGGCGATCGCGTGGATGAACAAATCCGGATGTGTAGGTACGGCGGTTTTGGAAGTGAAGATTAGTGTCAGGATTCGTTTCCATTGCTCAAGGCAGGACCAATTGTTTAGCGTCAACAGCACCAGAAAACAGAATTGTAGTTCGCCGATAATCTCGTCTCCGTCTTGGCTTCCGAGCCCGGACATGAGGGATGTCAGAGCCCATGAGCGATCTTGTGCAGCGTCAGTCCGCTCTCGGCCCGTGGCATCAGCTCTCCATGTGCGTTTGAGATCGATGGGCAAGAAGCGAAGTTCCTTTTCGGGATGTGTCTTGCTTTCTGAAGAAGAGAGGCCGGGGATATCGTCCAGATCCTGGGCGGCAGAGGAGGCGGAAGTCAAATGTAGGCTCTCGGAATCTCCTTGTGTAATACGTTGCAGTAGCGCATCCGAGATGTAGCTCGTTAATTGTAGCCAATCTCCACTCAGATCCTGTGCTTCATCTTTGGATGCGGATGATTGCCGGTAAGGTGTTAGTCCTTTCTCCCAAACTTCTCCAATATTTGCACGCCACCTCAACTGCTCTGCTCCGTCTGTGACAATCGCCAATTGCTCATTTTGTTGATGCCAGTTTGTGATAGTCAGTTGGTGGCGGTCTTGTACGCGAAACCAGATACCGTGCCGGATGGAAAATGCGGTGCTCGTGCCAGTAAAGACAAAGTGCCAGCCATCTGGTAAGTCTTTGACGCCACGAAAGCGAGGTGTCGTTGTGAAGGAAAGAAGATCGATACCGGCGAGCGCAGCAGGAGGCAGGTTGAGCAGGAGAACTGCGGCCGTTGTTTCCATTTTCGTTATAGACGTTGATGGGGGAATATTCATTACATGATTGGTTTGAACATGCGCAAGATTCCAGTGACCGTGCAGACCCTAACCCTGGTCAGTTCTGCGCCGCCATGACAATTCGGCGAATTCCTAGTGGTGGGGGAACGGAAAACGACCTTGATGGCTGACTGGCCGGTCTTGGAACTGTCTCATCGTCAATGTGATGCTCAACGACAAAAACCTAGACTGCCATGGCTTTTATTTTTACGACCTGCAACCGGCGTATGTCGGAGAGCCCAGAAGGAAAAGACCGCCTCAGCACCAATCTAAAAAAAAGTCAATGCCGGCGGCATCCTTACAGATTAAAATATCCAAGTACAACAACGACCTTGATGACTTCGCCGGCAATGTACGAGAGTATCTGCACGCTAGCATGCTTGACCCACCTTGCCAATGCTGAACATGCATATTATTCTGCGCGATCCTCGTCGACCTTTATCTTTTGAAATCTAGATCTTCATTTCGTTACATCTTCACACACGAACCATGGGCCGGATTCATATTGGCAAAGCCGGGAAGGCCAGCGGTGGTGATGTTGCAGATGGTCCAGTCACTGACATTCGGGAGATCAACGATCCAGCGGCTGCTCAGAAGAGAAATGGATATTCGACTGAGAAACTGGACGATAAGCTAAATGGCATCCAAGAATCTCCGGATCGACAAGTTTCTCCCACTCTGGACGACGTAGAGAGCCTGGACGATGCCGCCCAAGCAGCAGCAGAAAAGCGACTTGTTCGCAAACTCGACTTCATCTTCCTTCCTAGTGCCTGCATCTCGATTTTGATGAAGGTAATCACCTATTCTATATACTTCTCCTTACTATTGCTGACCCGGAAAAAATCAGAAAATTGATCAGAGTAATTATAAGGCGGCCTACACTGCCGGCATGCGCGACGACTTGAACCTCGCAGGAACTAACGTCCTCAACTGGCTGGATATCTACTTTACCATCTCGTTCGCGATCTTCATGGTTCCGTCGGTTTTGATAATGATGAGGGTCCGTCCTTCGATCTGGTTACCATCTCTCGAGCTCATCTGGGGCATCTTGACCGGGTGTATGGCAATCGCCAGCACACCCACACCCATGTATGCCATTCGCTTCCTCATTGGCGTCTGCGAAGCTAGTGCTTGGCCGGGTACGACCGTCCTCCTCCTCTCATGGTACTCGCCCAAAGAGATTGCAACACGGCAAGCGATTTACATGGCCGCGTCCTACACCGGGAGCATGTTCACTTTTGCTATGCAATCTGCTATACACTCGACACTCGAAGGCCGTGGAGGTCTTCCTGGCTGGCGCTGGCTATTCATCATCAACGGTATCATGACTGTAGTCGGTGCTTGCATCTCGTACTACACAATTCCTGACTATCCCAACTCGACCTGCGCCCACTACCTGCGCCCCGATGAGCGCGAGGTAGCCAAAGCCAGACTCGAGCGCGTGGGCAAGCGCACACAATCCCTCACGCCCGTGCCAGTCATCCCGTTACTCCTTCACGCGGGCAAGATCATGTTCAGCCTGGAATTTGCTCTACTGTTCCTATCTTACGCCCCGTGGGGCTGGGCGCAATGGGCCAACTTTTACTTCAACCTCTTCCTCGACAGTCTCAAAAACGCCGACGGCAGTAAGCGTTTCACTGTCTCACAAGTGACATCGATTCCCATCGGTGCCTACGGCATCAGTATCGCGTCCGCACTCTTTTTTGGTACCCTCTCGGACCGGTTGCAAATGCGCTGGCAGCTCGCAATCTTTATCAACACCGTCCAACTGATTTGCACATCCATCTTGGCCGCGTGGCCCGCGAGCGATGACCTCAAAATGGCCGCGTATCTGGTCACTTTCACGACCGTGATCAATGAAACGTTGCTTATGAGCTGGATGGGAGACGTGTTCAAGAAGTATCCCACCGAGCGCGCTATCATTGTTGCTTGGACGGTCTCGTTGCTCTTTGTGGGCAATGCCAGTATGCCGCTCGCCCTTTGGCCCGCGAAGGAGGCGCCGAACTACAAGTATGGCTACAAAGTGGCAGTTGCGTTCTGTGTGCTCAGCTGCATAGGAATTATGTTGTATCGGGCATTAGTGGCGAAGAAGCGACAGTAATCTTGGAAGATGTACCGAAGATAAAAACGAGATTGCTAATAGCTAGTCTACAATTGTATGATAGTACCTTATATATGCTGCTCACTTATCAAGAAGGAGATGCAAGACTTCATAGGCACTCAGATACCACCGCAACGCCATCAACATGTCAACACAAAAACCACAGAAGCGTAAGGAGGGCAAGCGTGAGAAGAGGGCTCGCCTGTCGCAGATGATGACTGCTCGCCACGCGACCGACAGAGCTGGTATGTACACCTGATCCTTTGCAACTTCTGATTGTCTTCCGCTAACAATAACCCTAGCTCGCGTTGGGGAATTCGAGCAGACCGTGGCGGCTGCTCGTCACGAACCTCCTACGAATGATGGTTCTCATGATGAAGAAGAACTCTTCAACAAGTCCCCGTTGGCTGGCCTGAAGAGTTCCAAACTCGGCGTCAAAAAAAGCCCTGCTACTGACGAGAGACAGCGCCAGATCCTCGACGAACTTGAACATGAGGCAATGCAAGATGTGCACACCAGAGGCACTTTTTACGGTGCGATATCGGAGACTCCTACACATGAAACTGAGCATGCCAACGGAACTGGACTCATGGCCGTGGAGCGCCAGCGCCTCCGCGATGGAGAAAGTTTATACATCGACCTCGAATCTTCAATCCTCTCTCACGTTCAGACTCAGGCTCAGACTCAGGCTCATGCGCAGGGTCAGGCAAGCAATGCCCAGATCACAGCGAGTACCATGGGCTCGGCGACAGCTCGCCTGCTTTTGACGAAGATGCCATCGGAACTTGTTGCGATGATTTTTCACGACTACTTCTCACCCTCAAGTGCACAACACTGCCACTTGATGGACGGCAACCAGGGTACTGAGAACGTGGAAGTCATCCACGCCGTCGCCGAGGCGCCGCCGCTATGTGTTGATCACCCAGTCTTTTGGTCGAATTTACCGCCAGCGCTTTTCCTGGACTTCTACGCCACAATCGAGGTCGATTTATCAAAGAAATACTCACACTAGAAGGGATTTGTCGCACCATTCACTCAGTTTTCCAGTGTGCAATCGAGTTGTCATCAGAGTTTGAGGGTTTCAAAAATCCCAAGGTCTCTGCCATCGCGGAGCTGGCGCGTCTGTTCCTCAAGAGCCCGTTGATTCGACGCATCGACCGCAATCCTTTGGCATTGGCGTGCATGAAGCATGAGCTGGTCCACCCGAGCCCCAGTGAGCACGTCTTCATAAATCCCGTTTCCATCGTCAAAGAGTACTTTATTGAGGAACAGGGCTTGAACTTCGTCAAGATGGTTGCTGGCATCGGTCGTCGTGTCCGTGGCGGTCCTCATGAATCTGTGACCAGCATGCACCGCCTGGTCTACACGGCAGTATTCAATGAAGCGGTCGCGGGCACTGATATCACGAACATAGGCGTCATGATTCGCGCCATCGGAGCTGGTTGGGGTGAGCAGGATTTCGAGAAGTGGGTCAAGTTCGTACCAAAGAGCACGGCCATGCCAACTCGTGTTCGCAACGGTAAGTTCTACTTTGTGGCATAAAGTTTTGTGGTATTCTCAACTGACTTTATTTCTCAATCTATGAGAGAGATGTTTAGTGTATAGCGTGTATCTCTAAATGCAATTTGAGTAGCTATGCAGAAGAAGCGACAGAAATGTGGGAATGTGTTTGGCCAGCAAAGCGCAGTTACTAATAGCTAGTCTACAAAGTGTACGATCGTGTGTCTATCCTATATCAACGTGTGTTGTCTAGTCTTGAAAGTCGTTCTAAGCGACTGATTTCCCGCCTGACGTTGCCACCCTCTTGCCTGTTATACATCCATCGTGTGATGACGCCAAAGACCATCAATGCGCGATCGCAATCGGACTAGCATCGGTGTTCTTGCTAGCTTCCTCCACAGAGATGTTGCCATCCTCGTTCATGAACTCTTGCGGCACCTTCTCGCTCAGGTTGACCGCCAAGAAGCTCTTCGGGAGTTTGACAGTGTGGAACTTCGCTCTAAGCGTCTCCAAGACCTCCTTCCAGTCGTTATGGCTGGTCAGGCTGCGTCGTGGAGAACAACCGATGCAATGCTTGCTGTCCAGCTGCACATCGAGAGGGTCGAAGGTGTGGCAGCCGGGAGAAAGAGTGATACGGATGGAGTAGTTGTATGTCGTTTTGCCGCTGGTGGGGTCGACCTCATTCTCGGATTCGTACAGTTCGAAGCATATTTGCGAGAGGTAGTCGAGCTCGGGAATTGCATTTCGAGCAATCTTGGTCTGCACACCGCCTTCGAGGATGCAGTTGAGCAGTGTGTAGATGTGCGACTCCTTGGTGAAGTAGATGAAAGACTTGGCATTGTCGGAAGCTTGAACTGTAGGGAAAAAGTATCAGTAGGCATATTCTTCGAATTGTGCGTAGCAAAATTGAATTTTGATCGAGTCTTACCTTCTTCGATGTCCTTGACAATCTCCTTTAACAACGGCAAGCTCGTCAGAAGACCAATCTCCAGCTTCTCCGCGTCTGTGATACCGTATTCCTGGGGGCCGATGAAGTCGAACAAGATCTTGCTCGAACTGTACAGCTCGTTGAGCTTCTCCAGCCTGACGTCATGCTTGACCTTGCTCTCTGGGTGGTGTTGTTCGTCCCAACCCGTAAAGAGGTTGAAGTAAGACTGCGCGGGGTTGTTCTGCAGTGCGGGCGAGGCAATAACGTCGCGGTTGACCGAGGCAAGGTCGTATGACTTGCGGCGCAGACCAATCCGTTCGGCCATAGTCGGAATCTTGTCTTTCCCTCCAGCTGGTGGAGACGTGCTGTTTGGTGTGGGGTGATTACCCTCATGCGTTTGCTGGAACTCTGCGCGGGCTTCTTGGCTCTCTGTGCGATGAAGAGTGCTGCCACGCTTGGATTCACCCTCAAGCTCAGCGATCATAGCTTTGGAAGGAGTGAAAACCCATTCCAAGAATTGTCTGTTGTGTAGGGCATCGAACTTCATCGTGTCGTACAACTCGCTGATTTTGCTGGGATCCACGCGCTCAGCATCCTGGAACTCGTTGAAGAGCTTTTCCCAGCGCTCCTTGAAAAGCTCCGCATCTTCGCCGGTACACCAGCGTGACTGAACAGCCGAAGCTTGCGACACTTGAGGCGTTGTGATGCTGTTCAAAGACTCACTGCTACTATCCAGAGCCTTCGGGTTATGGATCTGCTCTGATGCTTGCGACCCATCGTTGGGCAACAGTTTGGCGATGTTGTTGTGCATGACACGGCGGTGGAATTTCATCAGCTCGACCACGTTGCGGACGACAAGGAATGGCTCTGGTGTCCCATCTCTTGGCCAGGCGAACTGCTCGGGAGCCTGATGTCCCTTGCGGAGCAAACTCTTCAGCTTTTTCTTGACCTTGTCCATTTCATCCTTTGCGGCATTGCTGTCATCGAGCAAATCTTTACGAACACGGATCTGATCTTCGTTGATAGGCTTCTGGTCAAGGAATGCAGCGGCAAAGATTTGAGCTGAAGTAGTTACACGACGCTCGGACGAAGTGAAGATAGAGACGTCGTTCAAGACTTCGCGGTTCATCAGCAGAAGGTCGTTGCGCATGTTTTCACCAAGGTCTGTTGCCTGGTAACGAGCGGAGTGAGTTGGCTCGCCGCCCCACTTCATCACCAGTTGGAGTTTGTCGAGCACGAGACTCTCCTCGGCAGCGGTGGCGCGAGACATTGTGATTTCAGAAATCGAGTCACTCCGCTTCGGCTTTTCAACACCAGCATCCTTGAGTTTCTTCTCCTTTTTGGACTTCTTGTCGCTTTGATCTTTTGATGAATGCTCAGCCTCCGATGCAGCGGCAGCTTCGGCCTCAGCCTTGATTTGCTTGGGCTTCTTGAACATTGGCTTGATCTGAACTTTCGTGCCAGCAAGGTGTCCCTTCTTCTGGAGAGCATTGCTCAAGGTGCGCAGCTTAGTCATGTCCTCTTCGCCCTCTTCCATAGCGACTTGCACCGCGTTTTGTACACTAAGCAGCGCAGCCTCGCCAACCAACAAGACTTCTTCTTGATGACCTTTGAGCAAGTCGACGAATGGCTTCGTATGGAAGGTGAACTTGAACTTTTGCTTTGGCGTTCGGTCTGCATGTCGAATGACCGCGACCATGCCCTTGAGTTTCCACTGGCTCTTCGACGCTGGCGCGGGCGCTGGAACTTGCGGCTCTTCCATCGGTTCGTCGAAGTCCTCGGCGATTGGAGAGTGTTGGATGGAGCTGGTAGTACCTTCTTCGGCTGCATCTGGCTGTACAGCAGGAGGCGGCAGCTCCTCAGCATTTGTTTGAGGAACTGGGGTGCGCTTAAGGGGAGCTGCACCTCGCTCAAAGCTCGGTGGTGATGTGATCGGACTGGTTGCTCCGCTAGGGCTGCGTTGTTGTGATATACTTCCATGTCTACCAGTGGCAGCCTGCGAGACACTATCCCGCAGAGCAGATATACTGCGACTCCTGAAGACATCCTTGAGAGAGCTACGGTGCTCCTTGTCGCGCGGGATTGTGGATTTCCTCTGAATTCCGATTGTCTCGGGCGCAGTGTTAGGGAGCGACATGATAGCATCGTCGCTCTCGAGCTCAGCGGGAGATGTGCGGCTTTCTTTGCGTTTCTTCGCGGCGATGAACATGGTCCTGAGCACTGCTGCACTGCGGTCGTAGTACTCGTTATTGTCTTTCACGAAGCTCCAGCCGTTGACATCGATGACAAAGCTTTCCTTGTCAACACGCAGCAGGTCAAAGCCGCACACTGCCTGACCGAAACCCTTTGCAATCTTGGCAGCCATGACTTGTTCTTCTTTCGTGAGGGGTGTCACGTAACGAATCTCCTTGCCGTTTGGATTGCGCTTGACGACACCGTCGACAACAGGGGATTTGCGAGTCTCGGCATGGCAATACTCGGTACCAACAGTGTACGCTTTGACGTCTTCAGCATTCTCGACCTTTAAGAATTGTTCATAGATGTAGGAGACACCAGGTTCCAAGATAGCACGTGGAATTGTCAGGGTCTCGTCTTTCTCTGAACTCTTGTTGTTGATCTTCCTGAAAAGTCTTCGTCCACCGCCACCTTGCGACTTTGGATAGTAGATGTTGATGTTGTGGTCTTCACCACTGACAGGCTTCTCCACAAAAGGCTTGCTCAAGCGCTGGCCGTCCACAACCAACGTGTCGTTGTCGTCTTCCATATGCACATCGACTGGAGGTTCCTCGCCTCCGCCGCGTCCATCGTCAGATCCATCGAGCCTGAGACCTGTGAGTGACTCTACTCTATCGGCGATGTCAGTACTGAGGAGCACAGGGCCGCCATCTCTGTTCACGGCCAAGCGCCTTGGAGAAGGAACTTCGAGTTTGTCCAGAATTCTTAGGCACATTCTGCGATCCCACAACACCGTCTGCATCGGCAAATCGTTCACACAGTAAGGCTTCCTCAACTTTGCATATGCAATCGCCTTTTCCAATGGGAAGCCATCGCTGAAGAAGCTGATGAGGAAATCGCAGACTGGCCAATTCTCCACATTCTCGTCCAGAATGACTTTGTCGCCAAAGATGATGACTTTGAAGTCACCGTCTTTACCGACTAGTCGGTTGAGGATGTTTCTGGATGGCTTTGAGCGAGCCTTTGAGTCCAAAGCACAAATTCCGATGGTGCCGATAAAATTGGGTGGTTCGGAAATGGTCGAGCGGTCCTGAGATGGCGATGCCGACCCAGGAACGCTGGTGGGCACACGGCCAGAACTAGGAGGAGCACGTCCACGGATGGTGCGACCTTCTCCTCTGACTCCATGTGGCCCTGGTGAAGCAGGACCTGAAGGTGCGTACGGCCTTGCTGTAATAGATTGCTCTCGGAGCGAGCCGTTGAGGGAAGGAGACAGGGCGCCAGTCTGACTCGGCGGACCAGAAACATTGTGAATAGAGGTCTGGACAGCGTCCGCTTCGGAGTTGCCAGCCACTGAGCTAGGAGCACTGCCTGTGCCGTAGGCCTGCTTCGCGGCTGTGTACAGACCTGTGCCATAGTTGTAAAGCGAAGAGAAGCTCATTCGGTTGGGCTCAAGATCTGGCTCCGCAGGTCGCATGTTGCCGGCCATGGCAGCGTCGGGCAGGCTGGCAGAGATAGGGATGTTGTTGTTCTGTGGAGTGACAATCGTCGGGGTGGTCCCACTGCGGGCTAGATCCTCGTCGTCGTCTGCCGCAGAGACAGGTTTGGCATCGGGCATGTCAGTGGCGGAAGACACAGCCGGGGCTTGAGAGCGAGATGATCCAGGCCGGATGGAGTCAGAATTGGTGCTGGGTTTCGGTGGCGGCGGCATGGCTAGGCTAGAAATAGCGTCCGCGTCTGCGGGCGTCGACAGCGGGGCCTCAGGTACGGATGGTGAATTATTTGAGGCATCCAAAGGCAGAGGTGCAGAGTGATCGCTCATGGCGGGATCGCTCTCGTATGAGGACGCCATGTCTGGCAATGTCGAGAGCGAGAGAGATAGCGAGCTGGGAAATTTGCACGAGAGTAGGCGGGAGGGATGATGCGATGGATCTTCAAGCCATTGGTACTAGCAAGAAGTGTATATTTCAACCCGATAAGATTCTTTGTTGTATCGCTGCCCAATTGATTGCTGATTTTGGGTATATGGATGTATCGGATGCCGGTATCGTAAACAGCAAGGATAAAGAATTAACAAAACAATTGCCCGCACAGCAGACGGTTTGTTGGAGAAGTCGAACTCCTTGTCCTGGTCCCTTGGTTTGAGAGTGAGGCTCCAGAGCATTCTCCACACCAAACTGCACCAGATTGCAGGAGCCACCGGAGCCATCCAGCCCAACGTCACTGATGCCTCAGGCTCGCCGCTCTACCACTCTTCTCCGCAAAAAAAGTACAGGCAAGTTCGAGATTATTTGGGATTGCAGGGCAGAGCAAGGCTCTCTGGAAGCCACTCCACCCAACTCCCACCACTTGTCAATTAATCATGGAGGCCGAGGGCAGAATCGTCAAGCGCCAGAAGCTCAGCAATGGCGTCGCCCAGCGCCCGCAGCGCACTCCTGGCGTGTCTAGAGTCTTTGCGCCGTACCGAACTGTAGGCCTGGTTTCGCCGACCAGCGTGCCATTCACCAGCGTCCCTCTTGGAAAGACGACCTTCCAGATCACCACTTCCGTTGGACGCAGCCTGCAGACATACGATCTGCGCAGAGGGCTCAATCTGGTCTTCATTACGCGCCCGCAGACACCGGAGCTTATCACTGCCAGCGCAGCTTGGAAGGACAAGGTCTTCGCTTCTTGGGGAGGCGAGGAGAAGAGTTCGGCTAGAGGTGTATGGGCATTCAAGAGAGGCAAGAAAGAGGCGGAGCTTGAGCTGCCCAAGGGTCTGACCGAGAATGTGAAGGCCTTCTACATTTTCGGATCGTGGATCGTTGGTGTTTGCGACACTCGCTTGCTTGTCTGGAAGGCTTCGACCTACGAGCTGTACACCGTCTTGCAGGGCATCTCTCCGGTTCATCTTACTGGCTGCATCGCTAGTCTGCCTACTTTCTTGAACAAAATTGTGGTCGGACGACAGGATGGTAGTGTCGAGATCTGGAACGTTTCATCTGGAAAAATGGTCTACACAATTATGCCTCCCTCCGCCTCATACGGCGCCGTCACTGCTCTGGAACCTACACCTGCACTTGGCTTGGTCGCTATTGCTTACGAGCAAGGCCCCATCCTCATTCACGACGTCAAGGCTGATAAGACCGTGATTGCCCTCAACGCATCTTCTGGCTTGGCTGTAACTTCAATTTCTTTCCGCACGGACGGCATGGGTGCTGGCGATGATGGTCGCACTCCTGGCGTTATGGCAACAGCATCCACAAGCTCTGGCGATATCACTCTGTGGGACCTGAACAAGGGCGGAAGGAAGGCGGGCACTCTTCGCGCAGCACACGCGCACCCGAGCCCCAACTACGGTGGAGGTATCAGCAAGGCCGAGTTTTTGCCTGGACAAGCAGTCATCGTGAGCTCTGGTCTGGATAACAGCCTCAAGACCTGGGTGTTCGACGCGGTGCCATTCAGCCCCATCCCTCGCATTCTGCACCAACGCCAGGGTCACGGCGCTGCGATCACCAAATTAGAGTTCCTGCCATCAGCATCGGACGGCTCAGACGACACAAACAAATGGCTCATGTCCGGCAGCAAAGATCGCAGCCTTTGGGGCTGGTCTCTGCGTCGCGACGGACAGAGTGCTGAGCTCAGTCAAGGCGCAATTCAAAGCAAGGCCAAGAAGCAAGGTCTACTTGCGACCGGCAACAGGGACACTTTGGAAGATCTAAAATGCCCACCAATCACAGCGATGGCGTGCAGTCTGAACAGAGATGGTGGTATCGGTGCCATTCCCGGCAAACACCCGATCTGGCAACCTGCCAGAAACAAAAAGTCTGATGCGGAAGTCAGCGCAATGACTGGTTGGGAGAGCGTCGTGACCGCCCACGAAAACGACAAGAAAGCGCGTACGTGGTTCTGGGGCCGTAAGCGTGCTGGAAGATGGGCTCTTGACACAGGCGATGGTGGTAATGTCAGTTCCGTTTCCATGTCACCATGCGGCACATTTGCTATTATCGGCAGTGCGACAGGTTCCGTGGACATGTACAACTTGCAATCAGGACAGCACAGGCAACGTTTTCCTGCTCGTCTCACTCCTGTTCAAGCTAAGCAACTCCAAACAGATATGGAGAAGCATGGCCTAATAGAGGAGGGTGAAGGAAAGAAGAAATTCTTCCGCGGTCAGGGCCGACACGCCACTGCTGTTGTGGGCCTTGCTGTCGACAACCTGAACAAGGTCGTCGTTTCTGCTGGCTCGGATGGCAAGGTGAAGTTCTGGGACTTCACTAGCGGACTTCTCGTTCATCAGATCGACTGGTCGTTGTCATGCGGTATCAGCTCAATGCGTTACCACAGAGGCACCGACCTGATTGCTCTTGCTTGTACTGACGGTTCCGTTCGCGTGGTCGACATTGCAACACACAAGCTTATCCGTGAACTCTGGCCATCGCGGCCTGTGGTTCCCGAGTTGGTCAACGTGTCAATCTCCGACTACGTCTTCTCGAATGACGGCCACTGGATCGCGGCTGCGATGGGAGAACTCGTGCTTCTGTGGGATTTGCCGACTGGCCATCTTGTGGACGCTTTCAAACTCACAGCACCCTGCACAAGCCTGGCGTTCTCACCTACAGGCGAGTATCTCGCAACATCAACGTCTGACAGCGTCGGCGTGGATATCTGGACCAACAAAACTCTGTTCACCCACGTACCGACTCGCCACATTGGTGCCACAGAACTTGCTGCTGTGCTTGCAAGCAACGCTCAAGCTCCGACTGCCAGCGGCGAGGGAGGCCAAAACTTCATCACCGCCGATCCTGTAGAAGAATCGGAAGAGGAAGAGGACGACATTGCCGCTCTCGCAGACCTCGACACACTTTCCTCTGATCTCCTCTCCCTCTCTCTCGTCCCGCGCTCACGCTGGCAAAATTTGCTTCACATCGACCTGATCCGTCAACGCAACAGGCCTACCGAAGCACCCAAGAAACCCGAGAAGGCGCCATTCTTCCTTCCCTCACTACAGGATCAGAAGAGTGGTATCACTTCTTCGGCCGAGAAGGCTGCGGAAGAGGTGGACATCAGGCAACTGGAGCAGGAGCGCAGCAGAGTGCTGAAGAACGCCCGCGCCGGCACACTCAGCCGCTTCACATCGCTGCTACAAGCCGCGGACGTAGGCCCGACATCAGACTATTCTGCATTCATCGAGCACCTCAAGACACTCAACCCCGCTGCCGCAGACATCGAGATTCGCTCTCTTGCCGTCTCAAATAACGAGCTCTCACTGTTCGTGCAAGCACTTGCATGGCTCATGGAGCAAAGACAGGACTTTGAGCTTGGTCAAGCCTGGATGGCGGTTTTCTTGCGCTGCCATGGTGATATCGTCGCAAATGACAATGACTTGCGAGCTGTAGTTAGCGAGTGGCAGGAGGGATTGAGACGAGAGAAGGAGAGAGTCGTTAAGCTCAGTGGCTATGCTGGTGGCATGGTTGGCTGGCTGAGAGCGGCGAGGGTGTAGTGATGTAAATTTATCTAAAAGACTTGTACAGTTCTGGCCAAGAGAAGGCTGCTTATTGAGAATCTCTTCATCATTCTTCCATACTGAATTCCATCCTTGGATTTCTGACCAATGTACGTTGTATTTTTCAGTGGCAGTGCCGATGTGCCGATGTGCAAGGTGTGTGTGTGGAGAGCTCAAGTCTTGAACCTCAGCCTCAGCACAGCCCTGCCATCTCCTTGCTCGGCTATGCCAACACACCAACAGCGATCGAACCAGTGCTAACAGTGCATTGATGTGTTTAATCGGTCACCCGACTTCTTGTGCCAGAGATCGCCGCAGGGCAGTGTATGACGCCCCACCTCTGTCTGCAAGTCATTTCTGTGGCCTTGACCAATGACAGTACTCTTCTTGCTGATGCACCGCATCTCTGACGTTCCATCCGACAACACCAGCATTCCAATTTGGCGAAACATCTTACTCCCACAATGATGATGCCTCAGTAATTGGGTCCCTTGCGCTGCGACGATACGTGCTTGGAACCGGTGAAGACCTACATGAAGGAATGCGACCTCGTCACAGTCAATGCTAAGCCTCAAGCACATGACCTGCCGCCGTAGCTCCCAGTCTTATATAAAGAACTCTTGCCTTTGAGAATAGCAGATCGCAACTTGTCCAAATTCCAGTCGAACAATATGCAGACCACCACGAACGGTTATCTGAATGCCAAAAGCCTCTCTGAGGAAGACGCAAACATGAGCGCCGACCCCATAGCTCGCACATCGCTCTGCTTGGACAGATCAGGCGTACTAGACTGCAAGACTCGGCTGCCCATCTTCACCATCACCACAAAAGAAGACCACATACTATGTCTTCCCTTCGGAAAATCCACTCTCGCCATCACGCAAAGTGACACCAACGCAGCCATCGGGACAATCAATGTCTCCAAATTGAACGCCTCGAACATCAAGCTCAGCATCAACGGCCGCAGCACATCGTTGGCACACCCTCCTCAACACCCACATTGGGAGCTCAAGTCGACTTCATTCTCCGACCAGAAACGACAGCGGACAACTCTGTTCTGGAAACGCGATGAGAAAGCCCCACGCACTGTCATCCTGGCCGATGGCAAAGGGATTACAAGCATCCTCGCACGCATTGACGGAGATAAGCTGGCCTTTGATAAAACCGGCCTTCGCAACGAGACCTTGAACGAGATCGTCGTCAGCGCAGTTGCTCTTGCAGAGCATGCGAGGAAGCGCACTGGAAACCCGGATATGAACAACTTGAGTCGGTGTATTGGAGATATCGCCGCTGAATGTCGTCAGACTTTGAAGGCAAGCCGTGATGCCTCTCGTTCTCAGGCGAAAGTTCGAAGAGAACACTATACCTCCAGTCGTCGTCACGGGGCAAGCTCTGGAGGATTCGCCTTCGCAGGATTTGCTGGTGGTACTGATGGTGGAGGTGGTGGAGGTGGATGTGGAGGTGGATGTGGAGGTGGAGGTGGAGGTGGAGGTGGAGGTGGAGGTTGCTAGAGATGTGCTACTGTTCTTCGAAGGTCTCTATTTATTGGTCGGATTACATGATCAACCTTGCATTTCTCAATGGTAAGGCATTGAAAGCCTCGACCGGTGTCGTGCTGAGGTCCATGCACCGCATCTTGATGACGAGCTCATTTCTGAGATCCACCCACTAGCCTGTAATGTAGCTTGACAACTTGAGCACTATTTGAAGGATATCGATGAATACAAGAGGATCGATTTTTGCCACTGAAATTACTACTGTCCGCGTAGATTTGTGATATACGCCTGTATAAGACGACGACATTCTTTGATACCAAAATACCTGCTAGACAATGTGGACTCTCCTACAGGTTACTTCCTACATCAAACAACCCCAGCTCAAAACCTCCTCTACCCAGCCCGAGAAACCCCATATCTTCAGCCTATCACTGCGGATCATTGGGAATCAGTGGCAGCAGCACTGCAGTGTCCACCATTGCGTTCGGACTTCCACATCCGAGTACACGGCTCTTGAGGTAGCAGGAGCCACTGCTCCCATCCGCAGGCGAATTGTACACCACAGCTCCACAGGTAGTGCCAGGCGAGCCACCTAGATTGTTAGCATTGTAGTACGCGCAAGCATTGACGCATTCAACGAAGCTCGTGCATGCGGGATATGGCGAAGGTGGAGCAGGACCTCCGACGTAGCAATAGAAGTTTGTGATGTCTTGTCCGATGAAGTCCAGACCGCTGTAGACTCCAAACACTTCACTTGGATCCGCGCCGGGTGACACAGTACTCGTTGGTTGGGGAAGGACGCTGAATGTGCTGGTGTAGTACTGAGTGGCGCTGTATGTGGATGTGAAAGATGTGGTTGTGTAGGTAGACGTCACTGTTGCTTGGGCAGTTTGAACGATGACGGTTGTGATCTGCGACATTAGTGGTTTGGCCCTTTGATTTAAGACATGGTGTAACATACTGTCTTTGCAGGCAACGTGACAGTGGCAATGACGGCCTTAGTCGGAGTTGGGATGTTCAAACACGAGCAAGCAGAAGTGATAGCGGCACCTCCGTACTTGGAAAGACAGGTCGGGCGTGCAATGGGAGTTGGACCGGCAGGAGGCGGTGGTGGAGGGCCTTGAGGAGGTGGTGGCGGCAAACCAGGTGGAGGCGGAGCTCTTTTGGCCATTCGAGCCGGAGGAGTGCTCGCAGGGACGTATGTTGCACTGATTTCGCAGGTAGATGTAGTCGAGACTGCAACCACCGGGTAGACAGTTGTTGTACCGTAGACCACAGACGAGGTGACGGCGGTAACTGTCTGAACACTCGAGGTAGACTGTGTCACCGTGACACAAGGGGGCGTGGACGTCTGGGTGTAAGTTGTAGTCACGGTCGGGATGCCCAGCACAGAGCTGCAGAATGGCGTGGCAACATGCTGCTGGCGCATGAGCGTGATGATAGTGTTCACCGCATTGCAGTTAATGTTTCGTTCCTCCAGCGGTGTCGCAAAGGCTGCTGCGGCGAGTGCAGCTATGATCGAGAGATACGCGGGTGCCATTGAGATGAATAAAAGCGATGCTGACCGAAATGGCTCCAATGGAGATGCATGTCGGCGATTTATATATCTCACAACGAGGCCCTAGCCACGTGAGGAGAGGCAGCTGTATGGCAACCACCTTTATTCGGCCAGTGTAGAATCAGCTAGGACCTCAGATTGCCACTTCAGAGTATGCCGTACACTGTTTGGGCTATCTGTATCAGGAGCAAGGCGTTCGTGGCAGGGCAGCAGCCGTATCTATCGAATGGGGCTTGCAGTCCGTTAGTTTCTCGCAAGCTTATTGACGAACAGGCTAATGCGTCCCCCATGCATCGTGCCTGTCGATCGAACATAGTATGGGCACTCGGTAGGTGTAGCTCTTGAGAGCCGACAGCCTCCCACGACGGCAACTTACCCTACGTCAAAGAGTCAGCCTCAGGTGCTTTCTCCGGGCATTCACATGGCAGAGATTATTATGCTTCAAAGCTGAGATGACGATAAGCTCAAACTAAAAGCCTTGTTGTTGTGTAACATCATTGGTGCATTGTGGCGCTTGTCTAGACCCTGATGAGGCCTGGTACAATATTTCCCCACACCTGCATACGATCCGAATATGGCCAACCTGTTCCGTCCGACTTCCATTACCAGATTAGTCTAAACACGAAGTAGTAAGCGAACACCAGGGGCGTGCAAAGCTTCGTGAGCCACCAGCCCAATTCGTCCTCAGCTGCCCGCAACAAGTATCTCTCAATCCCGTTCCTGGGGCTCCCGGGAGTGAAAAACATGCCGTTCATCATGTCCACTGTCAGCTGAGCTGTCTTCGTTGCACGTGAGAACATGTCCTCTTCGAAATGTTGAATGTTCTGATCAAGCTCTGAAATCCAGGCTGACTTCTTGATTGCGTTGGCGAGCTCTACGCAGTCTTCCAAAGCAAGATTAACGCCTTCCCCAGCGAACGGTGTCTGTGCAGAAAGTGGTTAGCACATTGTCTCTCAGACATGGCGAACAGACACGGCGTGTGGTCTGAAAGGCGGCGCTGTTCGTGGCTTAGTAGCTATTGAAGCTTCAGACACGCTGCTCATACGAGCAGGTATGATGGGAAGCACGTGCTCCAAATGATAGAGTTGCATCCCATCTACTAGCGAGATTTGTGTAGTCACAAGCAGCGCGATATCGGCCGATAAGTCAAGAGCTGTAAAGCTTCAATGACAACGTATCGCAGCTTGCTGCGTCGGCGGACGAAGAAATAACTTTGATGGCTTACTAAGAAATCGTCAGCAAATTCGCTCTATCACTCAAGACGCGACTATACTCACCCATGAGATGTGCTGCGTCACCAATGAGGGTAATGCCTTGTACGTGATTCCATCGGTGGCCCACAGGAAGCATGTACAGATCTCTAGGGACGATATGATCTTCGGCGCATTGTGTAAACGACACAAGTCGAGGGTCCCAGTCCGCAAACTCTTGCAAACATGCCTCTTTTGTAGCTCTCGCATCGTATACATCATACCCACACTGTTCTCGCCAGTTTTCAGGTCTGCGCCCCCATGCTGCAATACTGAGACTTCCGTCGCCCATACATTGAGCCGTGATGTTTTTGCCGTCGCCGTGTGCAAACAGTGTTCCTCGGTTCGCGAGATCATATCCCAGAGGTGAAGTTTTCGCGGCGTCAGGGATCCGGAAGGCGTGACCAGCGATGCCTGAGTAGATGGGCTTGGTATCTGAGAGTACAGGACGCACTTTACTCCAAGCACCATCCGCGCCGACTATGAGGTCGAACCCGGTTTGTGATGACTGGTCCGCAAAGTGCAAGGTGAATCCACCTGTACTCTCTTCCCGTTCAACATGGGTGAGCTTATGTCGCCACTTGACGATGTGCTCTGGCAAGCTCTCAAATAGTATCTGTCTCAGCCTAGGCCGGTCGATTTCTGGCCGTCCAGTGGTCGATTTCTCAGCATTTCCATTGGTTTTGACATAACACAGAAGATTCTTGTCTGTCAGTGTCATGGCCTCTCCATCGAAGCGAGCATATTTGAGGAAGTCATCGTATAGTTCTGCTCCTTTGAGCGCTCGCTGTCCAGTTTTGACATGTAGGTCGAGGGTGCCTCCTTGGCTGCGAAGATCCAAATGGTCTTCCCCTTCGAAGACGGTGACGTCGATGTCGCTAGTACGATGTGTGAGCAGACGAGCTAGCATACACCCTGCTGGTCCAGCTCCAACGATGGCGATCTTGAGACCCATGCGTGCGATTAGCGATTAGAAAAAGTTGTGACCTCTACTGGTTGATGGCCAGGCTTGTTGATATACGACAAGCATGTTCCTTCGGGCATAGGCTACCGGCCGAGTTGTATACTCCTTGCAGGCAGCCATGACCACGATTATCCAGCCCAATCTGGTGGAAGAAGCATCGTGAGATTCGTCTCAACGTTCCTCCGGGCATAAGCCATCGGCCGAGTTCTGAATCCTTTACGGCCGTAACAGCCATTGTCCAGCTCACTGATATCAATTGGGCATAAAGAGAATGGTAGTGAGCCAGCCATAGCACCGTGATAGCAAGTACATGGGCTGCGCGAATTTGGTGTTTTTACAAAAAGAAAATAAGAAAGATAGACGATGCTGGTTAGCCAGCACCGGAAGACGGTGATATTGAAGAACTGTCATATCATGAGATGCTCCTCAACAGGGAATCGAACCCTGGTCTCCCGCGACTTGTCGATGTTAATGACAAGCGGAAATCATAGCCACTAGACCATTGGGGATGTGGTGTACTGCTGTACACCAATGGATGAAGCCATACTCAACAACAAAACTTATATTACTCGGTTTAGGAGGCGCACCCGCGAGCGCCAAAGAACTTGAGCACTGGAACACGATTGATGAACTGGCCATACATTCTCTCTACCTTCAACGAACTACATATATTCCCAAAAACCTGATGAGTCTCTGAGAAGAGATTGAACCTCGAAGACAATAAGTATTAACAACAAACTCAAGCAAACAATGTCAAATATCGCCAACCCGGTTGTCCTTCGCCACTTAGACCACAATCTGCAGCAGTCCAACGAAAGCCAGTACCAATCCACCGCTCACCAGGCGTTCTGCTGCAGCGCCCTCGTATGGTGTAACAGATGCTGATGCTGAGGGTAGAGAGGTTGGTGTAGCAGAAGGCGCCGTGGGCCTGACCCAAGTGCTTGCTGGTGGTGGCGCGACGTATCCTCCTGTGGCGGGAGGCGCAGGAGGTGCAGTCCATGATCCGGTGCCGTAAGGTGCTGGAGGCGCCACAGTAGCGTCAGGGCAAGGCTCGGTGATAGTGGTACAAGCGGCGGTGCAGTTAGCTGGATAAACACGGGTGGTCATTGGCACTTCGCTACTTGAAGCAGGTGATGTGCTCCCAGTGGCAGACGCTGATGGCAGGGGCGCGACGGGTGCAGAGAATTGTCCGCGTATTGCTCCAGGCACGGCCTCAGAAGAGTGCACGTCGGCGAAGAACCAGGATGGGTTGTCCTCGATCCTCTTGACGGTGAAGCCGTAGCCTTGGTCTTGTCCCGTCGTAGAATTCTTGAGACCGGTGACGAAGCCATCCTGAGTACCTTGGATGCAGCCTACGCTTTGGCGAACATTGGTGCCAGGGTATACCTCGGCCGGGTTGGGGAATGCAATACGTGGCGGACCAGACTTGCCTGCGACGGCTTCGTGGATGTGGGTGGCGGTGCTTGCAGGGGAAGAGTAATCGCCACGGAATCCGGTCAACGTGATGTTGTAGCAGATAATGTTGTCTTTGCTGTTTAGGCTGAACTTGTAAAGGCCTTGAGCACCTGCAAGACCGCCGGTCAGGGTGTTGTTGGCATTGACGACTTGTTCCGGGGTCGCAGTAATCTCGTGTGTAGAAGTGAACTCGGTAGGAGTCTTTACATCAGCTGGAGATGGGTAGGCAGCCTGAGCAGTGGATGTAGTCGCAGTTGCTGCCAGGCAGCAGACTGAGCGTGTAAGGCGCATCTCTGTAGAATTGTGTGTTAGTGGTCGCGGGTTTCTGTGAGATGCTCGTTGTAATGTGGTATCTGGATGAGGTGTTGGGTGATTTTGAGGCTATACCAAGCCAGGGATGTATCTGTTTTGATAATGCCCGTTTGTTTAGCGACTAAACAGTTTTGCATTCCGCAGCACCTGGGCTGGCACGCAGATGCATTCTAGAACACAGAGCCAAGACACACTTTTAATTTGTTCCTTCCAACAACGCATGTTTTGGTTGGGCAATTGGAATATGTAAAACAGTGAGGTCCAACAATCCAGTGACGAAGACGATCTTTTTGCTGCCAAGCACGAGGAATGATATTTCGTCTCGTAATAGAAGCTGTGCTTTGTAGTGTTATACAGTCATATCTGTCGATCCATTCTCAAAGACACCAATGAAATACAGGATGCCTCTCCACGTTCGAATCCAATCGTAGCGTGGCGAAATCGACCGCGCCAGAACCAAAAATGCCGCTCTACACCAGCCAAGCGAAGATTGCCGCACCCAACGCCAAAGCACTGGCTGAGAAGGTAGCAGCACTGTTACCTGAATACTGTGCTGGAGGAGCCGACCCAGTGGTAGTACCGTTGGCCCCTGTGGTAGTGCCGTTGGTGACCAAGGTGTAGCTTCCGCCAGGCACGTTGTGAGCTTCGCCGTCCACAAGCGCTATCGAAGAGCCGTTTGCGCTCCTCAGAGATCCAGTCAAACCTGGCAGGCGCACATCACCGATGGTTCCAGTTGGAGTCGAGAATTTCATGGCAGTCACGACACCATCCGTAGCGTTGACCAAAGCGCTGAAAGAGCCAATTCGGGTCGAAAATCCTGTATCGACGAACTGCAAATCGCCAAGGCGTGGGTAGACTTCCCAAGTTTGTCCACCATCACTTAGCAAGTGTAAACCGGCAACGTAGAAGGAAAGTACGGACGTTGGTCCGGTGGACCAGCCGTGCGCCATGGAAATTCGAGGATCGTTGTTGTAAGGTGAATAATGGAACTCGCCAGTCGCTTCGTAGCCCTCCATGAAGGTGCTGTTCGTCATACGGGGGTCGTCCAACATGAACCCCCACTGCAGCCTGGTCAGTGCTAGAGCAGCACTGGCATTGTTTGCAAGGAAATGTGCTTGAAGCTCAAAGGAGCTGATGAATGGCGAGACAGCGTTCTTGGCCTCTGGACTTGGTGCACCATATTCAGTCCAGCGAGAAGAGAGGCCACTGCTGATGCGCTCGTTCTTCTCTTGTGAGTCAGTGACGTTCGCAAACACAGCCCATACGTTTCCGTCTTGGGGTGCGAGAGTGGTCGTCTCGTTGTCGTTGTAGAAGCCTGCCGTTTCGTCCCACAACAGCTCGTTGGCAGCAGATTTGATGCCTTCTGCGGAGCGTGCCCAGGAGTCCAGCAACGACTGCTCGGCGCCGACTGCTTTCCCGAGCATGATGCCCTGCTGGATCGCGTAGTACATGATGCTGTTGGCCTCAATGTTGTGGCCCGACATTCCTATGCGCAGCCAGTCGTTGCTGTAACTCACATTCGCCAATCTGGAGTCGTCGATGGTAGAGAGCGAATAGTTTAGGCCTGCGACGAACTGGTCCCACTTCCCCTCAACATAGTCGAGTGATCCAGTGTAGAGGAAATGATCAGCAAGCCCGATGAGACTGTACAAGTGGTACGTGTCACTCTGAAGACCTCGTTCGGTGAATGGAATGCCTGCGTATGGAAGCTGACCAGTTGTCTCGTTCTGTAGCGAATATAGAGAGTTCAAAGAGTCTTCAATGGACTGAATGTCGTAATATGAGGCAACGATGGCTGGAACGGCGATGGCCATGTCGCCTGGCCAGATGAGACGATCACGCTTAGCACCATCGGTCAATACTGCAGATCCGTTGGCGATCGTGAAGTTGTTGTACCATGTGGTCAGGCCAACTTCTTCGTTTGTCATATTGGACCTGAGTTCCGGGTGCACGAGCGAGTTGCCAGTCTTTGGGTCGATCTTGTATAATTGTCAGCCATCTTTCATGCCATAACCAGTCGGATAGGGCAGCTTACCGTACAAAGCTGGTTGGTGTATGCGCCAGCGTACCAAATGCGGTTAAGTAGCTCATCGTCACAGTGGAAGTAGCCGGTGTAGTTGGCAATCTGATCGTCTGCGTAGTGAGGCATGGCTGTGAAGTGTACCGAGATGGATTCGACTGCGATGCTGCCAGTCGTATTGTGAACCAGTGTCAAATATCTGAAGCCGCCACGCACGTGGTCTTCATCGGTTGTGTAGTTGCCTCCCTCGGCTGGCTGGAACCAGTATGGCTCATCCATGCCGGCATCCTCGGTAGCATCACAGCTGATATTAGAGATCCAGAGCGAGCTCTCGGTATAAGTGAGCCCAATGAACTGATCTTCGTCGACGTCGCCGATCTGAAGAGAGACAAGACCAGCGATGTTCTTGCCAAAGTCGTAGGTGACAGCGGAGACGCCGTCGAAGACAGCCTCACCACCAGCACTGCCAACAAGTGAGTCTGTGCCAGAGATGGAGCCATTGAAGCCGTGGACTTTTGTCGGATACAGCGTTCGCGAGCGAGGCGCGAGAATGTATTCTTCATACTTTGCTGCGGTCGCCACGCCAGACAGCAGCAAGACTGCGCTAGTTAGTTGGGAGAAAGACATCTTGAAAAGATGCCAGGATGGTGACTGGAAAAAGAGGCAGGACCGAAGATGGCTATCGATACTTATACCTCTGCGCCTGTGAGGACCATGGCTCGTGGCCCTCTTCTGCCGAGCCACCAGCCCTGCTTGCCCTGGTCAAGATCATTCCCCGACAGCGTGCAGGTTTCGAGATGCCATTGGCACTGTGGGGAAGGCCGCTTGAGGGTTTGCTTGATCATCCTGATCGGCGAGGTGTCCGCGTGCTTGGGCGAGGTGAGTATAGTCTCTAGTCTACATACGGCTCGTGTGAATGTGAATGGGCTGATCTCGGCGCGATTTGTATGTTTAATATTGGAAGCTACCGGTAGCTCACATGATTTTATATTGCAGTTTTTCGACACAACATCAGATGTGGGCGCTTCCCCTAGCATCTACTTCAATTGGGCTCACGTGGAATCACACGTAAGGTATGTAAACTCTTGCACGAAGAGGTCTTGGGGCAACGCGGAGAAGCAGGGCAGGGCTCGGTGAATCATTGAAGCGAGGGCTTGGTCTGACCTCATCACATCCTGCAGAAACACCACGGCACTTCTACGCCAGTGCTTTTCGAAGCTTCCTCTCTGCAAAACAATGTCGGAAGAAAATCAAGCGAGCGGCGAGACCATGCGAGTAGACCCCCAACGTGCACACGCTCTGGCAGAGAATGTCGGCAGTGTGCTGCAGAAGATCAGTGGAGCTGCTGGAGGCCGTCAGGTACCACTCGCGTGAGATCAAGTTTAGCGAATGCAGGCGCTGATCTGCCAATGTGCATGTAGGTCCGTCTCATTGCAGTCTCGAAGCTGAAGCCTGCCAATGACATCCTGGCATTGCACCAAGAGCCAACCAAGCAGGTTCACTTTGGGGAGAACTACGCCCAGGAACTCACGGAGAAGGCTGCCATCCTCCCACAATCCATCAAATGGCACATGATCGGCGCGTTGCAAACGAACAAGTGCAAGCCCCTAGCTGAACAAGTTCCCAACTTGTGGTGTGTCAGCAGCGTCGACACTGCGAAGAAGGCGGATGCTTTGGAAAAAGGTCGCGCCGCCTTGGCTGAGAAGCAGGAGCTTACTGAGAAGCTGCATGTTCTGGCACAGATCAACACGTCTGGAGAAGCAGAGAAGAGCGGTGTGGAGTCTAAGGATGCCACAGAGCTATGCAAGCACATCAGAGAAAAATGCCCCCATCTACAGCTCAATGGTCTGATGACCATAGGCGCTATTGCGCGGAGCAAAGCTTCCACGCCGGAGACTGAGAACGAAGACTTTGTCACTTTGCGCAACGTCAGAGATCAAGTGGCTAAGGATCTTGGAATCGATACGAAAGATCTCGAGCTTAGCATGGGAATGAGCTCCGACTACGAGGCTGCAATCCGCCAAGGCAGCGATGAGGTCAGGGTCGGCACCACCATTTTCGGAGAACGACCACAGAGGAAGGACGCAAAGATCAAGAACGACACAACGGAGGAGAAGCAATGATTACGCAAGCCGTGAGCCTTCTGTGGACGGTCAATGGTGCTCTCTCTACCTGCTGAGGTGTTTCATGATATTTCTCAATATCGTGATCGCTGATGGCACACAAGATCGACTTGTACGCCTGGAAGCACATGGCGAAGCTGACCGCTCAATCCTCTGGGGTTGTATGGTGTTACCATGAGTTATTCACAGACGCTTAGCCTCGTGGAAGGCCCAGCGGCGAGCCATCGTTGACAGACCATACCAACAAAATGAAAGGGCAGCCGCATGCCAGCCTTCGGTCTCCAGCGACTACCCACCGATCATTATTTGAGGTTGAGAACGACTCGCAGAGCGCCTGAACCCCGATGCACTTCACTGGGTTCGCGAGAGATATTGCTAACGGCAGGGTGTGCACGAACGCAACAAGTCGTCTTCGTATCGCAAACGTATGTAAATTACTGACGCATTGATTTCACCCCATCCTCCTCGACTCGGTCGCTCCTTCCCAACTTGAACGCATGTTGTTGTTGATGGTCTTTGCGCAATGCATGGCGCGGAGTCACCCGGTCGCCCGCACAACTCATGTCGCAAAAACAGCACAACCTAGCCCACCTGAAAAACAAATGCACACCAGCGAAAACTTCCGTCCAAACTGAACCATCTCAATCGTCCCATCTCACGCATCACTCGTCACTTGTCACTCGCCAAGCCCTTCCGCCCAAAACCACGCAACACACCATGGCGCCGCCATTCAAGATCGCCGCCGGCTCCAAGTCGGCGACCTCCAAGGTTTTCACCAACGTCGATCTCATGGAGGACATCCTCCTGCGCCTCCCCATTCGCGAGATTCTCTCGTTCAATGGTGTCTGCAAGGGCTGGCAGAAGGTTTACAATGAGTCTCCGAGGATCCAAAAGGTTCTGTTTCTCTCCCCCGCCACTGAGTACAAGATTTACTACCCAAACTACAACAAGCCGTTCTGGTACTTGGCACCAGACCGTAAAGAGCTCCTTACGGCTGGCTTTGTCCCACAGGATGACGACTATGACGACGTCACACCCACCAACTCGCCGAGGCGCAGACGCACCGCTCCTGTGAACAACAAGCAAGAGGCCAAGTTCACTGAGGGTCTGGGTTTTGCTGAGAAGCTCATGACTGTCTCCAACGGTAAGTTTAGAAATCCAATCCACTTCACCCCTATCGGGAGGTCCTCGTCGGCGGACGGCAGCGGCAGCGGCAGCGGCATGGCAAGTGAGGGCAATGGGGCATCAAACGAGGACACATGCAGCGACGTGATTGTCTACAAGGGCAGAGGCAATGGCCTTACCAGCACCCCAGTCAAGGGCAAGATTGACACCACCGGCGACATCAACACTCCCACGCAAAAGGGCAAAGGTAAGGCCGACTTCGCCACCACCACACCTCGCTCTCGCGGCAAGTATAGTCGTCAGCGCACCTTCATCCCGCGTAGCCCCGATGGCAAGATGATGGTCTCTCGCGTCACGCCGCCGTTCATCAACCCATTCATCGAGCTCTTCTTCGAGCGCTTCTTCCGCGGCGTACGCTGCGTCTACTATCCCAAGGACGCCGTCCCTCCCTACATCCGCCCCGACATCAACTACAACGGCCCACGCGTCGTGCACCCCAAGGTCAGGCACGGCGATGGCACAACCCAAGGCTGGGGCCCAAACGACCTCCGCTCCCCACAAGACCAGGCCGTGCTGCGCTACGACGCCTCCTGGCGCAAAATGCACCCCTTCAGCGCCACAACCTCTTCTATCATAGTCGAGTGCTTCGACTTCGGAGCCGTCGAGGTCCACTGCGACTGGGGCCTGGGCTGCGGCAGCATGATGGAGCAGCTGGGCGAGCACTGGAGCACAAAGTGCCGCGAGTGCTGCATCCCGGACTTCTGGTTCGCCGAATTCATCAAAAAGACCTGCTTCACAGACCAGTCCGACGTCAACCGCGGCAACCACGGTGTCAGGAAGCTCGGCAGCGTCGATCAGAGTGGCTGGGAGATCCTGGCGCTGCTCAATGCCGCTCCTATCGAGGTTTCCTGCTTCAAGGATCGCATTAGGCCTTATTAGAGGCTGGTAAGTTTGATATCTAATCACATATCATTCGAACTACGCTAATATAGTCCAGAAACATGTATAACAACTGAGAAATCATGGGAATTGCGAGTAATAATGCGGTAATTTTTGATATTGAACAGAAAACGGTTGGTAGCATCGCGCGGGTGCTTTTGAAAACGAGAAAACAGTTGGTAGCACCGTGCACTGCAGTATGAATGTTTGTTTGTTTCCGTGGCGTTTTGTAACGATAGCATGGCCTGAATGAAATTTTGGAACTGTTTGCGCATCATGTCTTCTATGCTCTCTCACCGGCTACGTGGTCTTTTGTTGAGACGGGATGCTTGGATACGTGCACGCGAGATTCTGGAGAGCGCATGCTCGTCTCAATGTCGTGAAGCATAGATTCCTGGACGGAAGGCGTACATGTTTGCATGAGAGTTTCAATAATCCCATGAAGCGATGAGTTTATCTCAATGGCAAGATGGTCCGATATATGAGAACGACATCTCAGGTATTTGCACAAATGGACGGAGGCGCCAACGAGATGCTCAAGTTTTCTCAATGGCAAGATAATGGCTTACATGAGAAGGATGTCGCAGATACGTGCACACATGATATAGGGCCGCAAACGAGAAACTAAAGCTCTCTCAATGGAAAGACAATGTTTAACGTGAGAAGGATATTGAACGCATTTGCACACATAAAACGGAGCTACCGACAAGACCCTGAAGCTCTCTCGATAGTAAAAGATGGTTTATACATGAGCAGGGTGTGTTAGGTATTTGCACACATGATTTCGAGGCGCAGACGAGATTCTGGAGCTCTCTCAGTAGCAGGACGATGTCCAACATGAGCATGGCATCCTGGGTACTTGCAAAAATGATTTCGAGGCGTGCACGAGATGCTGGAACTCCATCGATAGCAAGATAATGATACATATGTGAAGAGCGTCTCAGGTACGCACGTACATGAACTAGAGGCGCCAATAAGATGCCGAAGCTCTCTCGATGGTAACACGATAATCTACATGAGAATGGCATCTCAGGTACGCGCGTATACGATTTGCAAACGCCAAAAAGGTGTTGATTCTCTCTCAACGGTGAGATAATGTACGTATGATAACGGCATCGGAGGTATGTGCATAAAAGAACTCGCAGGCGTAACGAGGGATTAACGATCTCTCAATGGCAAGACGATCTGTACATCGAAAGGGCGTCTTAGACATGCCCATCAAAGAATCAAAGGCTCAGAACAGTCTCGACTTTCTCCCAATGGCAAGATGATACATACATGAGAACGGAATCTCAGATCTGCGCATAGGAGAAACCAGAAGTACAAAGAGGTCTTGACGCTCTCTCAGTGGTAAAATTATAAACATGTGAGAAGAACGTCTCAGGTACGTGCATACGATTTCTACATGCGCGAACAAGGTCTCGAGGCTCTCTCATTGGCATTAAGCATGGCTTGCTATGCGGTCGACTTATTCACCAGCGTATGAGTTGCGGAGACTGTACGAGCATCTCAATGGCAAACTGATGTATATATGAGAAGGACGTCTCAGGTACGCGCATGCGGTATTTCCAGGCGCAAAAGAGGTCTTGGTGGTCTCTCGATGGTATCAAGAACGAGTTGTTAGACGGGCGGCGTACTTGTCTGCATATGAGTCTTGGAGATTGCATAAACATCTTGATGGTAAATGGATAGATCCATGAGAAAGACATCTCAGGTATGCGCATACGAAATTCAGAGGCACAAAGAAGGTATTGACATTTTCTCGGTGGTTACCTTACACTGCGGTGACGCGAGAGTCTTTGATATGAGCTTATGTGAAAATTAAACTACCATAAGAGCTCAGCGTTCGCGATAGGCGCGAGATCATTCTCCGGATCCACTCTCGTACTACCCCAATCCATCGGCTTCCGGTGCCAGTATCGAATGAAGCTTTGCGCGGCGTGTTCGGTGTGGAAGCCAAGAATGTAGACGGGATGCGCCTTCCGCCTCTTCAGCAAATCTTCGCCGGCATCAAAACCCCTGGACGTTACCCGAGATCTGGACATATCGATTGACAGTTGAGATTGCTCAGCAGTAGGCCACGCTACGCTTCCACCCTCCTCGTTCCCGCTTATTGAGGTCTCGGAGCGTCTGGGTTCATATCTGGTGATTTTGATGTTGGCTTCATCTCCACCCGACCAGCCAAGTGCTCTGTCACGACCACTCTCATAGATGATGTAGCGGATGCGAGACAAAGGTATCTGTGGGCCTTCAAGGGTCAGGCGAACCTCGAACGGCATTTTGTCCGGTCTGTTCAAAACCGCAGTATATCCACCATTTTTGGCAATGGAGGCCACCAAGGATGTCATTGGAAGCTTGAGTTGCCGGAGGTTCAAGGTCTGCGTGGAGGGTGTGAGGGTGTAGGCCTGTATGGCAGCATAGACGTCCATCCCTTCGACCGTGTAACCCGGCGTCGGAGCCAGGGCGGTGTGCAGGGAGTCTGGTGTCTGCTCGGCCGCCAGACGAGCAATGCGCGTTGCATGGCCCTGGTAGACGAAAGCGCTCAATGGCGAGGAGAAAAGCAGATAGTAGTAGTTCTCCTGTTCCAGCGTGGCCAGGTTACGCCCAGGAATGACCTTGAGGATGTCTCCTTCCTCCAGTGTCCAGCCCTCCATGTGCTGGCCTTGTGGTATGAGGCGAGTAAAGTCCTCTTGAGTCAAGTTCTTACTCGCATTGAGTAAGACCAGAACGCTCGTCTGTCCCTCTGCCTGCTCGGATTGCAATTCCATTGTCCGCCGCTTCAGCATTGCACCGCGAGATTCGCGTGTTCGGGGAGGCAGAGCAAGACGATCCGCTGCCGTGGTCTGCTTGGGTGCGGGCATCTCCAGGGACATACGAGGGATCTCGCGCTCTTGCCTAGCTGCAGCCTCCTCATATCGCTTCGTCTCCTCGGGGAAGAGTTGCTCGATCAGAGATGGCTTCCTGGTCTCTGCGAGCTTGGTGTCGGCCTCCGTCTCCGTCTCCTTGCTCGGCCGTCTCTCTCGGCCATATTTTTTGGTGTTGGATGAAAGTGGTTGCGCGCGATTGGCCGGATGGCTGGGCGCGCGTGTTAAGAAATCACGGCTGCTCCATATCGGCCAGATAGCGCGCCTTCTGGACAGTGGCGCTCTGAGCATCAATCGCGCGCATGAATGATGACAATGCTTGGGTAGAGTGAGCAGCAGTGAACATGAGCTTGCACTTGAGCCCGCTGTGAAGGGAAGGAACCCTGGGAAGGCAGCCAGGCAGCCAGCCAGCCAGCGACCAATGATACAGGGACCGAGAATACGCTAAGCCGTATTGGGAGGCGCGCCTTCTTTTTGAAGGTTTATCAATCACATGCGACTGTCCAGCTTCCCATTGAAACACTCCAGCTGCCTGCGTGATTGAGATTTAGTCAATTGTCAGGACTGCGAACAATTTCGGATCAAGTCAAGCTGGCTGCATAGTCGCTACATCTTTTTATCGACCCAATCTCGTGCAATCACCCGAAGCCATCAATACTTTCTCGGCTTGCCAAAACCAACCAGCATGGGTGAACTCCGTTTCGTGGTCCGCCCACTCACAGCCACTGGACTCGATGGAGCCTTCCGAGTTCACATCGCACCAGAAGCACTGGACAAGATCGGCCTCAAAGTTGGCGACATATGTCAGATCACCGACGAGGATGGCTCAACTGGCCTGGGTATTGCGTGGCGTGCTGCCGACAGAATGGGTACCAGCCCGAAAGTGCCACCGGCTAAGATGAGCGATGCTCTTCGCGAGACCTTCGGCTTCAAGCAAGGCACTCAAATCACCATCTCCAAGTGCGACAAGAAGATCACCCGAGCCCAAACAGTTTCCTTGACCGATGTCACGCCTTCAGACTACGATGGCACAGATGATGGTAGCTGGGTCGGCCGATGCCGTTTTTTGCTCAGTAAGTAAACTCGATCTCGCTAATGTCTATAATTTTGCACAATTCCTGTTCGACTTCCGTGCTGACATCCCTTACAGACAACTGTGATGCATTCTCGGTCGGGACAACATTCGACGTTGCCGCGAAGAAAGGGCTTAAGAAGCGTTTCTTCGTTGAGCATATCGAAGCACCTGGCTCTCTGGACTCTGCAACTCTTTTCATTTTGAACGATGCAACTGAAGTCAAGATCGTGGAGAGCGTCGACGAGACAGCCGACTCAACCCACCACAAAGTCTCGGACATGCGACTCGAGGTTGACCGCATCGGCGGTTTGGCCGATCAGATCAGTGTTCTCAATGAAAGCCTGCTGCTTTTGTGCAAGAAGGCCAAACAGCAGAACAAAGAAGACGACGGCTTCCCCTGGAACTCGAGCATCCTTGTGCACGGTTACGAAGGCACAGGCAAGACGATGCTATTGAAGGAGCTTGAGTCGAGGACAGGAGCCAGGAAAGTCATCCGTCTCGAGAAGAGGCAGCTTCTCAATACAGCATCGAAGAACGACTCCGTCATCCAAGCTGCGTTCAATGATGCTTTGGCCAACCAGCCCAGTCTTGTTGTCATCGACAATCTCGAAAAGATTGCTGCTGCTGGAGACGCTGTTGCTCAGTCGACAGTGGATTCGCTTCGTGCTGGATTTGACTCTATCATTGGCACTGCAGTACTTGTCATCGGAGCTACACGCAACCACACCGACATTGATAGTTCGCTCTTGGGCTCGAAGCGTTTTGCAGAGACCCTTGAGCTCCCGGTCCCTGATCGCGTCGCCCGTGTGGAAATTATCAAAGCTCTATTATACAAGATCAAGACCAACGACGACTCTCTCTACGAAAACGTCGGTTCTCGTACGCACGGTTTTACTGGCAAAGACCTGGGTGTCCTCGTTGAGAAGGCATTGAAGAGAAGTCTGATCCGTACAAACAAGGAGGAGGAATGGGTTAAGGTGCACTCGCGCTCATCAACCGGCCAGAATACCGAAGAGACCCTTGTCGATGGCGCTGACCAGATCCAACCTGAGTCTGACACTCCTTCAAACCACGACAACTCTGGCCCAACCGTGATCCTGGAAGATTTCGAGACGGCCCTGACACAAGTGCGCCCCACCGCCTTGCGGGAGATCATCTTTGAAACACCCAAGGTTACTTGGAACGACATTGGCGGATCTGATGCTGTGAGAGAGATGTTTGACGAGACCATCGGCTGGCCAATCAAACACCCAGAACTGTTTGCACGATTTAGCAGATCGAACAAGCAGAAAGGTGTGCTTCTTTACGGTCCGCCAGGATGTTCGAAGACAATGACCGCCCAGGCTGTTGCAAACACGTATGGTCTCAACTTCATTGCCGTCAAAGGTGCCGAGCTCATCAGCATGTACGTTGGTGAGTCTGAGCGCGCAGTGCGAGAGATCTTCCGCAAGGCCAGGGCTGCTGCCCCTAGCATCATCTTCTTCGATGAGATCGACGCCATTGGATCTGCTAGAGAGTCTGGCAGCAGCTCGGGCTTGCACGTACTGACTACGCTGCTCAACGAAATGGACGGTTTTGAGACTCTCAAGAGCGTGCAAGTTTTGGCAGCAACCAACCAACCAGAATCGCTCGACCCTGCTATCATGCGACCTGGTCGTTTCGACGCACATGTCTATTTAGGACCTCCCAACGGCCCCGCTCGCCTTGAGATCTTGAAGATCGCTACCAAGGGATTGACGTTGCAAGATGATGTACATCTGGAGGAACTGGAGAAGGAGTCAGAGGGTCATTCGGGAGCCGAGATTGTGCGAGCATGTGACTTGGCCGCTCGCCAGGCGCTCCGACGCATGGTTGCAGGTGCGACGGATGAGAGCGTGTCGAAAGCGGACTTCGAGGCTGCCTTTGCAAACACGACCAAGGGCATTACAGCAGAGATGCTCGCGGGCTATGATGCGTTTGCTCAAAAGGGCCGTTAAATCGTTCAGGTTGATGGTACAGGGATCTTTCGATCACAGTTCAACAGTGCCGGTATTGAATGATATGTGAGAATCAAAGCGCGATTTCAATTCTTCTTCTTCGAAGGGAGTATGTGTGTGGTGGCTCTCGTACCTCCTATATTCATTCAATCAATTGTCAACGTGAATTTGGAAACCCCCAGGCTCTCTCGTATTCAGGGTTGCAGTTGTGATTGGTCGATCAAACACGGGAACCCACCTCCGCACGCATTGGCGCTCTGCAGCGTTTCATCTTAAGTATGCCGGCGACTACTTTCCCCTGTTGCTTTGCATCCTTTCGGCTTCGGACATAGTGTTATTGCTTGGCCTGCATCTCATATACATTCCCTCATTGCTTACAACCACTCAGCGGAGACGACAGACGGAGATCTACTCCTACAGGGCACTCGCGCACGTGACGTGTGAAGAACACGAAGGGAGAACTTCAAGTCGCTACGCCAAAACATCGCAGCGCTGGCCTCGGACTGCAGGGATCAATAATACCGACCAGACGGAAAGCAGCAATGCGAACAAGCGCCACTATTCGTTAATCGTGCGTTCGCGCGGGACAGAAAACTGGATTCCGGGGTTCACGTGTGAGGGCCAGCACGGCATATACATTACACACTCTCACCTGCCATGCCTCTCAGCACCTTCGGCGTCGTGTCCGCCATCACGCCCTCGGTCATCGAAACCTACTTCTCCCACTTCCTCAACCGCGCCCCCTTGCGCGAGAAACCCACCGCCCACATCTCCTACCACGAGGGTCTGCGCCTGATTCGCGAGTTCCTGGACTACTCGGCCAAGCACACCGTCGAGGATCTACAGGCATTCACAGCGCAGTGGGTGCCCGCGCCGACATGGGTGCGCATACAGGATGTGGAGATCGGCGCGCAGTACCTCGAGAGGAGCGCGAGACTCATACGAGAGCAGTTGGGACCGAACGGGATTGATTTGGTGGGAGGAAAGACGTGGTGGCAGTGGCGGCGGCCGGACACTTCCCTCAAGGCGGAATGGGTGGAGATGAAGAAGGACTACAACGAGCGCAAGCGTTCTGGCGGCAAGTGCGACAGGGCGATACTGTATGTGCACGGCGGCGCGTATTACTTTGGCTCCGTGGACGAGCATCGATACCAGATACAGAGACATGCGCGCAAGCTGAAGGCCAGGGTGTTTGCGCCTAGGTACAGACTCTCGCCGCAGTTCCCGTTCCCTTGTGGTCTGCATGACTGCATTGCGGCGTATTTGCAGCTACTGGAGGAATTTCTGCCGAATCAGATTCTCTTTGCTGGCGACTCTGCGGGAGGTGGAATGGTTCTGAGCATGCTCGTTACACTCAGGGATCAGCAACAACCTTTGCCAGCGGGTACTATTCTGCTTTCCCCTTGGGTAGATCTGACACATTCGTTCCCTTCGGTTGCCGGAGACGGAGCAGGCGACTACATTCCCCCTCACGGATTCCACCACAAGCCTTCGATGGTATGGCCTCCGCCGAACTCAGACGAGCTCAGAGATCTCGCCGCAACGCCGATCAAAAAGAAGAAATCTAAGGACGATCTTTCATCGATGTCATTCCCCGACCAGGATCGCAAAGTCCCACACACGGATCGCGATCTGTCGATCTACGTGGGCGGCGAGAGGATTACGATCAAGGACCAGATTCAGATGTACACGACCAACTACATGCTTGCTCACCCGCTCGTCTCGCCTGTACAACAGCCGTCACTTGGAGGACTACCGCCTATGCTCATCCAAGTCGGTGGCGCTGAGCTCCTCCGCGATGAGCAGCTGTACATTGCACACAAGGCGGCGAACCCCACGGCGTACCCTCCAAGTCAGACGATTATGGATGAGTACAAGCTGCGAAGTGAGGATATTGGCAGGTACCCACCTACCAATGTGCAATTGCAACTCTGGGACGATCTCTGCCATGTGCCGCACACTCTATCGTTCACGCGGCCTGCGAAGTACATGTACAGATCGGTTGCGCAATTCGGCGCTTGGGCACTTGGAGAGGCGCAGCACAAGTCACTACCTGTGACGGACGACGATCACCTGTCAATCATTAGCTCTGGGCCTGGCACGGACCACGAGTCTTCTACCAATCTTCCGGCAAGTAAATCTCGAGGCGTCGATCAAGTCGATCGATTCCGACCAACAGACAACAAAGGGCAGCAAGCAACTGGCACAGTTGGCAGGGCTGGCGACCCCATACCCGCGTTCCAGGATCACATGATCAGACAGAGGGTTGATCGTCATGGTGTTACATACGATTTGGCCCCAGAATCGGACCTACCTTGTCTTCATTTAGATCCTGAGAGCATTGGAGCCATCAAGCCTGGGCCTGTAGGCAAATGGTTGAAATACAAGAAAGCCACGGACAGCAAATTCTCGAGTGATAAGAAAAAGGTTCAGAAGAAGCGTCTGAAGGAGATGCAGCAGGGCTATACAGTCGCTGGCGAGAACGAGTACCCGCCACCGACAGCGCTTGCCGGTCGTAGGACCGCGGACATGCCGGCTGACAAGAAGCTCAAGAAGTCGTGGGGCTTGGCCATGTGGTCCGGATGGGGCTCCAGTCACGACGAAAGCCAGATTGAGCGGGAAGACAAGCTGGAAAGGGTGCCTAGTCATCGCCCTGAAAGTCGGGAACCCAACAATGTGGCGGCGGTCAGTCCTACGCCAGAGCCTGCTGAGATCAAGCCATTTGGCGGGTCGCCCACTCCCGATGACAGGCAAGCAGGAGCGTCAAATTCTTCCATTTTCTCCGGCTTTTCACAGAGAGAGGAACGTTCGGTCAGCCCTTTCGTTCCTGGTGTTGATGAACCTGCTGAAAGGACGGCGATTGGGGGAAGCAACCTTAGACCGCCGAACGAACCTATCTCACGCAGCGTTTCGAGGTCTAGCACACACTCTGCGACAGCCTCGCAGCATATCGCGAATATCTCTCAGGCATCAGCAAACTCGACTGGGGCCATGAAGAGTGCACCAATAACGACCACCACAGGTGAATACACCTTGAGTTCCAGTGCTCTGCCTCGTGTACACTCGCCTTCGAGCGATCGCGTTCAGTCGCCCACCATCGGCATCGACGAAACACAGACGCCGCCAGACATGACACCGAACGGCCTTGCAGATGGCCCCATGGCCTATCCTTTCAAGATCCGCAACCCGGTTCCCGGATACACTAGCAGTGCTGCAAGCTCCAATGGCGATGCGATCGAAGCCCAAACATCTGGTACACTGTTCCCCAGCGAGCCAAATGGTGTAGCTGGAACCCGCACAAATTTCGCGCGACCGATCTCATCGATGCACGCCTTCTCGGACAAGGAGTTTGTGATGCCAGCTGCGGAAAAGGAAGTTGCGCTCGAATCGTCTTCCGGCCCTTCTACACCCACAGACGGACGCAACATGCCGTTCCGCATGCGCAATGGTCCCGCTGACCCACGTATGCGAGTCGATACAAATAATCTGACTCCCATCGCTACGAACGCCTCTCAGGCAAGCACGATTCCTCCCAGTCCGGCCGCATCGTACGGCGGCAAAGCGCCAGACTTCCAGTACCGCAATCCTGCTTTCGACCCGCGCGCGACGGCCGCGAGAGTCTTTGGCAGCTCACAATATGAAACCTCGAGCCCTATCGACCAGATACGCTCAGCGGCTCCCCCCAAACCTGTCGGGTTCAACTATAACCCCCGCGACCTGCGTAACGCAATGCTGAATCGTGCCGCTGCTGAAAGGGCCAGCGCTTCTCGTGGCCAGTCACCTGCTCCTGCTTCGGCAGGAGGCCATCAGATCAGCCACCCATTCGGCGGCGCGGTCGAATTACCCGCCACTGCGGTCATGTCGCCAATGTCCCACAGAGCGAGCCACGAGACGCTGGGTCGTGGTTCCACCGCTTCTCCTACCGCTTCTCGCACATCCGACAACTCGAGGACAACGACAACCTCTGCCACTGGCGCAAGCAGCATCGCCTTCACCGACTTCCAGCTCCCAGACCCCGAGCCTGTCGAGTTGTCTGCCGATCCAGCGACTCGAGCACCTCCTCCGCCGCCAGCAAGAACCAGCCCCGTACCGCCTTTCAATCGTCCGGACCTGGCTGTGCGCGAGAACATCACCATGCCCGTCGTCGAGCCGAAGCGTAATTCGAAGCAGCCCCCGCCTCCGCCGCCGAAAGACGAAGCGAGTGTTGCGGCGCTTTCTCCACGACACAAGCAATCTTTCGATCTGAGTGTCAAGAACCGTAGCGCGCCTGGAGACAAAGTTTCGTCGCCGCGGACGGAGAACAGCGCGCCTGTCATCGGCAAGCTTGCTGGGCTTGAGGAGGTTAATAAGGGCTTTGACCTAGGGCTGGATGACCCGGCGGGTCAAGATGGAGAGAGGCCGCCAGCGTGGCTGTAGGTGGAGATTATGGCATCACTTGAGAATGATGCCAGGCAGTTTGCATTCCTGGGCCCTGTGTTGATTTGTATGGGTGGGTGGATGAGTGTGTTTGCGAGCGTTGGGACAAAGTTGTTCTGGATACCCGGGCCTACGACAGTTGAGGTCAGCCCTTGTTTTGAATTCTTGTTTCGCTTCTTGTACATGAACTTTTTTGTCTGGACTTAACTGCTTTTGGAATGTTTAATATTAACATTCTCCGCTTGGATAATTTCTAAACACTGCATACAACTTTTGTAATTACTTTCTCGTCGCGATTCTTCAGGCGGGCTCGTCACGCTCACATTTGATATGTGCTCACAGCGCGAGTGGCAAATATACCCTGGTCCTAGGGCAGCGCTTCACAGGTCTTCAGCAGCCGGATAAATTGGAAGTGTGAGTGGGATTGAGGGCTGGTGGTCCTTGGGAGATAGGGCAGCTGTGCAGCGTGGGTGGCCGCAACTCGCAAGTAATCCGATAGCGATACGACGTCAGCATCGAGGCGTAGTGCATTTTTGTGCAAGACGAGGCGAGCTCGGGCGAGGTACTCTCGAGGCACTATATCGAAGGATGATCGTTTCAGCGACCAGATTGCTGGTATTGCGAGCAGAGTGCGAGCAGAGTGCGAGCAGTTAAGCGAAGAAGTACTATACGCTTGCTGCCGTGTGTCTGGATATACTACGGCGGCTACGGTCTCTTGCGGATGCCACTCTCAAGGTTCTTGGAAATCCGCTTTATTTATTCGAATTCAATCTGTTTGCTCTAGGAGGTCGGATATAAGGAGTATTTCTTTTTGAGTACGACTACTGTGTGCTTGGTGTCATACCTTAATTGCCTCATAACCGCTCGGAGGGAAGGACGGATTAGTCTAATCAGGTGTCGATCATGACTTCAGTAATTTTGTGGTAGTCTGAAGGATTCAATTGCTGGTGAGCGTCGGCGGTGCCTGTATAGGTTATCTCATGGTGAGCGTTGGATGTTGTTCAAGGAATAGTGTTCTTGATCGCTTCTGGATGGAACTCTATGAATGTTCGAGAAGAATGTTCCACTGAATCATCGACATATACAATCGTCGCCGGCTTGTCGGAGGCAAAGTCACGTGTCAATCAGTATGCTTGGCGGATGTCTCACAACGCCGGGACTATTGTTGAAGAGACGCTTGCAGGGATCTGGCATCGAGACTTTCAAGGCTGCGACACGCCAGCAGACTCCTTGCAATATCGCGACTAATCAGCTGCCGTCATTTCACCTGGCGCCCATGTTGCGCCACTCCACTGCTGAAGCAGCCTAGCCGACGTGCCGGGCTACTTAATTATCTGCAGGGCCACTAGCCGTGCCTTGTCATCCTTCATCTCGGTCGCTGTTGGTTATGCTGCAGACATGCGTGTCAGTGGGCCTCAGCAGCATGTTGTGAATGGCTGGCGCTTGCAGCGACTGCGTGCGCTGTTCTATTCGACACCGCCGTGTTGGTGATCTTGGCCCTGAACATGCTGGCCCCCGGCCGATATCGACGGGACATTCCCTGTCTGCGTATATCGCTCCCGTATATCGTGGGCCCCCAGTCATCTTCACTTTCAGCCGTTGGCCAGGTGGGCCAAGAGTGTTGGCCGGTCGAGGCTCGACAACGCTTGCTGCTCGTGCGTCCTTCCTCTTCACGTTTCACGCTGGCTGCTACAGCTATTTTGCGACTTCGATTCGGACGGCACTTGTCTTGCTGGCGTGAGGGCGTGTCATTTGCGTTTCGTCTGTTCCCTGTCGCTCCTTTGCAAATACCACCACCGGCCTCCCTTTAACCAGACTCTGCGAACCTTATGGGCTGCGATCCCTCTCGACCGTCTTATTGACGATACAACGCCACACATTTTGCTTGAAACGCGACTGCGGGATTGATCAGCCGCCTAAATTCATAGACATCGACCTTAGACCAAAAGCACCTGGAGTGACGATCAGTGCCCGGCGCATCTTTGTGCAACCTTTCTTCCTTCCTTCTCTCATAACGACCCCGAGGCCGGACCATCATGGGCTTCCTAGAGCGTGCCATGAGCACGCGTGGCAGGCACCAAAGGACACGAAGCACGAAGGTCGACGAGCCCATGCCACAAAGCAACCCCTCACAATTCAAACACTCCGCGAAGAGGAAGTCGATCTTCCCTGGACTTTCCTCCAACCCTCCCGAACCACAACGGCCTAGAGCCGCGACTACGAGCACACGCGCAAGCTCCAATCACTCAGCAGTAAACGTCAAGTCTACATCTCGCGAGGATTTTGCACAACCTCCCAATACCAGCCACTTCACGGGCAATGACAGCTTCAAGTGCCCATCTCCAGCTCTGGTGAACACCAAACCCAAAAGGACACCACCGACGTCTGTCGCCCATCTACCAACCATGCCGGACAGCAACGCAGCAATTTTCTCGCCAGGACCTAAGAGCTCGTCAAAAACGACACCGCCAACCTGGAATCGAGCCGTTACAGACCCAGTCTTGACCACAACGCAGCGCGAGACTCTGCCCAAACAAACAAACACATGGGAGAACCCAATTGAAGGTCCGCAGCAAAGGCCGACATTACGAAAGCAGAAGTCCGCGTGGAAATCGTTCGGCGATCTGTTCAGAGGCAAGCAAACTAGACAGCCCATCCCAGGTCAGTTCTACAAGGTGCAGCCACCTTCGGAAGAGGCTTTAGGACAGCATAGACGCACAGCGCAAGACAAAGTGGGCGTGCTTGACTCTCCAGTGGCATCACCTGCGGTCAAGGACGAGCGCGTAGTCGCACGAGTCGACTCCGGCCGAACGTCGCTAGTACCAGCCGGTGCAAAGGTACTCAACAGTGCCTTACCACCTACACCAGCCGATGCATTCCCTGTCAGAACAAGCTCAATAAACCCATCGAACTTCTTCGACCCAGCGCCCAATGAAGCTAGCACTGACCCGCGAAGGACACCACGCCTCGACATCAACATTCCTGAAGCAGGCTTCGACCGTTACAGTGTTATGTTTGAGAAGCTTCTGGAGCCGAAGGTGCCGCTGATCGAACGACGACAAAGCAAGCGCGTGAGCTGTCAAACCGGCAACTCGCCTGTCATCGGTTTTGAACAGCAGCCGTCGTCTGCAGGCTTACAGCGTAGCAAGACCAGTCCAAGTCTCAACCGCAAGCCATCACTCACGATTCACATTGCAAACAGCAACTACACGGTCCGCTCTACGCAGGGCCAGAATGCGTACAACGGTCCCATGGCACACAGGCCTCGACCTCCGAAGCGCGCCATGACCGCCCCTTCGAACCCACAGTCGCCATTGCCAGTACCTGTCGAAGTCAAGACTCCCATCACCGCCAGAGCCGTTCCTCTCCCCGAATCAACAACATCATCAAGCTCCCCTCGCTGCTCCATCCTCAGCGAGAACTCCCTCCCACCGACGCCCAATACGGCAATTTCCCTAGCCTCATCCATCAACACCACCATCTTCGGCTCGCCCTCGTCCCCACCAATAGAAGCGACCGCGACCTCGATAGCGAAGCAAATCTCCACAAAAGACGACCCATCATCGCCCGCGCCGCCAATTCCTTCCAGATCCGAAGAGCGCCCTCAGCTGATACGCAACTACCCGACCGGCACCGAGCGCTTCAACCGACAAATCGTCCAAGTCAGCGTCGCGCGCCAGGTCAGTGTGTCGAAGGCCCGGCGAAGAGTTGCGGACGCGGTGGAAGTGAAGCAGCCGCTTCGGCCGAGGGTCGTGGAGCTGGGCAAGAACCGCAAGAGCACGCTCGTGATGATCGAGGGCGGCGACTCATGATCGGATCGGCCTGCATTCCTGCATTTTCATCGCGCCCACCCTCTTCTCTCTTTTTTTTGTTTCATGCGAATGTTCTCTTAGCGTTGGTTACTATCATGGCGGGCTTTTTCTTTTTTCTTTTCCGCCTTTGGCCACAGACTGGTGCTGGGTTGTCCTTCTTGTGCTCCAGGAAATGAGCTCTGGGCATTTTGGGACGATCATTTGTCTGTGATACCACATTGTTTCTTTGTTTTTTTTTTTCCTCGGGTTTCTTTCGTTCCTATGCATTAACACACTTTTCCTTGAGAGAGAGTTGATTCTCCCCCCACCACTCAAATCTTGCAGACCACGGTGTCTTGCATTTCTACCTTCGTTCAAAGCCTACTTTACATACTTCGGTGGAACCGGGAGAACTTCTTTTGTATACTACGAGAATCGAAACGAGAATTTTTGGAACTGAACCAACTGATAACTTTGACACGTTTGTGAGAACACATATCGATTTCAAGAAGGATTGATCGCAACTGCAACCAGCGCTGAAATTGATTGGTTGACAGCTTGACGTACGCTACAGCGGTACTGTAAGCCCACATTTCATCGAACAGACTGTTAATTTACGTAGACATCCGGGCTACATGAGCCGCGACTCAGCATCCCACTTCCTCCCTTCAGCACGTCCCCCATAATCACGTGCTAGGCTTCTCGGGCTTCCCAGCCGGAGCCTCCACATAGATCGACTCCGGCGCCACTTCCTCCGCAGGGATAACCACGCCATCGAGCGTCCACTGCATGTCAATGTAGCTGTCGCTGACAATCTGAACATTCACTTTGCGCTCGCTGTGGCTGGGCGGCAGCCTGATCGTCGCTTTCGTGCTCGGCTTGTTGGGGTTCGCTTTGGGATTGCGCAGCTTGTCCGGCGCGGGCCAGCTGACTCTCTTCAGGCCCAGGATATCGCCGTTGGCGGCGTCGGAGACGATGACGAAGTAGCCTTCGGTTTGCGGTTTGGGGTAGCGGGGCGCGAAAATGTTGTATTTGTCGTTTTGGGTGGGGTTCTGCCTTGCTAGTGAGACGGAGACGCTGGCGGCGGAAGCGTTGGCGACGTCGACGCGGAGTTGAGGTAACTGCGAAAGCGCCTTAAGAGCTTTGCCATGTGCTGGCGCAGGCAGAGAGAGCTGCTTCAGGGCGGCCTCTATTTCGCCGCGAGGTGCTGTGGTGGCTGCAATGATGGATTTTGGTTTGGCAGAGGCCTTTGCCATGCGCTTCTTCTCGGCATCGGGCTCGACGCCGGGAAGGATGGACAAGGGGCCATCATCTGGCCAACGAGCGCTCTTCACGGCTTGTAGAAGTGTCATCATCATACGACAACTCTTGAGATGGCCCAATTCGGTGAGAACATCGATCGAAGCCTGAATAATACGGATAGCTTGGTCGAGGACGGATGTCTGGTCACCGACATAATCGGAGATAGGGAGATCGATGCGAGAGAAGTGTGCCTGCAACAAGAGGAATGCTTTGACGTGTGGGTCCCACATCGGCAGACCGAAGTTGTCTCCCTTCAGTGGCAGCGCGGAAGAAAGTTCGGCGTTGATGAGGTCCTCGTTGTGTCGGACGGGAAGCTCATCGTACTCTGTGGCTCTGGACATCCAGCTGAGTACTTCTTCAAAAGTGGCATCCGGAGTAGCATGCTTGACCAAGGTACGGATAGTCTTGTGGGACAAGTAGTAGTAACTCATGATCTTACCCAGTGGTGTCGGGTCAACGTCGCCGTTGGGGTAAAGAGTCAAACAGCCTGACTCGGCCAGCTCAGCCATTGAGTTGTCGACCATCTCAATCATGTAGTCGTTCGCTGCCTGCTGAGCTGAGACACTGTTGTTCTCGTCAGCTGGGATTTCCAGACCGTAGTATGAAGGGTTCTTGTGCAAGCGACGGAAGAAGAAAGTCCACGTCAAATAGTCCAACGCGTCTTGTTTGGTCGCTACAGTCTCGGCGGAGACCTCAGCACCCAAGTGGTTGTCCAGGACATTGTGCAGAGAGGACTCGACTGGGAAGCCAGTGTGCAAGAAGTGTTTGTAGAAAGCCTTCTTCGAGTCTTGCGTGAAGATACGGGCGATACCAGATGTATCGAATTGAGGTCTGCCGGCACGACCTAGCATTTGCAGCACGTCTGTTAAGTCCATGTCCTTGTAGCCTTCAATCTTGGCATCGAAGTACTGCGTGCCCTTGACTACCACAAGGTGGGCAGGCAAGTTGACGCCCCAAGCTAGGGTACTGGTTGCGACGAGAACTTGGATCTTGTTGTTGGCGAATAGCTCTTCGGCAAGCGATCTGTCTGATTCGACCAGACCAGCGTGATGAAGACCAATGCCGAAGCTCAGCGACTCCCTCAGGGCATCGTCCTTTACGCGAGCAAGGTTTAGGGCGAGGTCCTCCTCAGACATCTTGACAAATCGTCGCGGGTTCTCCTCCATGCCACACAGATTGATGAGATCTTTGGCAGTGAGTCTTGTCTGTCTACGCGACGCAACGAACACAATGACCGGCTTTTCAGGTGAGTGAGCTTTGATAGCCAAGAACGTCGGGCGATTCATGCTCTGCATGAGTGGGCAGAATCCTCTCTGCTCTGGGAAGCCGTCGATGAAGATTTCGAGCGGCACAGGACGTACCGAGTGCCTGAAATTGAACAGGCCCTCTTTCACTCCCAACCAGTTTGCAAGGTCCATAGCGTTGGCGCAAGCAGTCGACATACCCACAATACGCACATCGCCCTTCTTCTGCGATGCGATGTAATTCATACGACTGACGATGATCTCCAGAATCGGGCCACGTTCGCCACCAAGGAGATGGATCTCGTCAATGATGACCAGGCTGACCTGCTGAACGTAGCTTCTTGTTTGCCAGCTACGACTGATACCGTCCCACTTTTCGGGAGTCGTGACGATGATGTCGGCGTTGCGGATCGTACGGGTATCAGGTGTGTTGTCACCGGTCAACTCGACCAGCTTGAGGCCCATTTGCTGAGTAAGCCTGCGAGACCAGTCTTGCACACGCTCACGAACAAGAGCCTTCATGGGCGCGATGTAAACGACTTTGCTGCCAGGCTTCTCACGGAACGCCCACCACATCGCCAACTCACAGGCAATTGTCTTTCCTGATCCAGTAGGCGAACCTAGCAGAACATTGGCGTTCGTGTGGTACATGCAATGGAACAGCTGAGTCTGCATTGGGTTGAAGAACTGGAACCTCTTGCCATAAATTTCTTCAAGCAGCGGGTTCTTGAGCGCTTTCAGCGGCAAAGGTTGCAGATTGAGAAGATCGGTGTAGACGCTCTCAGTATCTGGTCGGATGAGATGCTGGAAGCTCACAGGAGTCACAGTCTCTGCGCCGAGCCAGCGGTCACTAATTGCGCGCACGTAGATCTGGCTGGGTAGTGGATCCGACAACGGAATGGTGAAGTTCAGCTCATGATCATCGTAAAGCTTTCTGCGTCCCAGAATGAAATACTCATGATGGTAGATCTCACTTGTCTCCGAGTTCTCGACCCAGATCCAGTAGCTCTCACTCTTGCCGTGATGGCGGTCATTCCAACGGAAATCAGGCGTGATGAAGAGCTTGATTCGCAAGACGTCCCTGTTCAGAGGGGCGATCTCGGCCTCAACGCTCAATGTCGGGAAGTTGTCCAGCAATTTACCGATGGTGTAACCCATCTTCTGGTTGTGAACCATGACACCGATCTCAGCAGCCTCCATGTCGCGCATGCTTTCGACTGACGCACTAGAGCCCTTCTCGTCCAGGTTGCGAAGCACTGCTTGCGGCAAATCGAACTGGTTGAACGGGTGCTCGTAAGGCCACACTCGCTTTTCAATACTCTTACACATGCTGAGCAAGACCTGGCATTGGTAGCCCCAGCGCCTGTTAAGCGCAATCATGAACAATGCGCGGCAAATTCTGGCAGCGTTCTGAGCAACGTAGGCAGTGTCCGATACCAGGGTGAAGTCTTCAGGCCTAGCTTTGCTGATGTACGATTGCAAGAGGACGTTCGTCTTACCCTGCTGGGTACCGATTCCGCCTTCGATGTCGCATGGAGCATAGCCTTCTTTCAGGCTCATAAGCTCTTTTTCTTCAGTATCGCGAGATGTGATATTGTCGAATTCTCCAGACATCGAGATCATCTTCAGGACATCTGCCTCGGTTGCGCGAGGGCTCATCATGGTGTTGAAGATCTCCACACTTGTCTGCAAGATGTAATATTGACTAGCAATACGGCCGACATCTTTGGCGCGCAATTCCTCTGTTGTCTCGTTGAAGATGATCATCTGGCTCGTTTGCAAGACGCGAGCAGCATTGATGATCAGTTCGCGACGACGCTGCACCAGCATCGGATCATCTCTGATCTCAGCCCAGTCGATGCCATATGCAAGAGGGTTCTTGCGCATGCGCACGATCAGGTAAGAGTAACCGAGCCATGCGATGGCTTCTGGCACACTAGTAACAGTACCCAAAGAAATCTCTGCGTTCAAATTGTCGACCATCTTCTTACTGAACTGACTCTCGATGGGCTGTTGCTGCGTTACTGCAGTCAAATAATGCTGCAACTTGTCTTGGGTTGTCAAGATCATGCCGATACCAGTAGACTGGAATTGTGGACGACCAGCACGACCAAAGATCTGCAGAACGTCCAGGATTCCTACGTCGACAAATTTACCTGCTTCGGAGCTGTAAAGCTGTGTGCCCTTGATGATGACTGCTGCGGCCGGCAAGTTGACACCCCATGCCAGGGTGGCGGTACAGCACAAAACGTTGAGAACACCGTCTCCGAACAGGCGTTCGACCATGTTGCGGTCTGATCGAGGCATACCAGCGTGGTGAGTACCCATACCCTTCTGCACGAGCTCTCTCAGTTCCTTGCCTTTGGATTGTCTGACATCACGAAGGGCGCTGGTGTAATCTTCATGGCTGCTTGGGTCGAAGAGGTCGGTGACACCTTCCTCTGTTGCCATGTCCCAAAGCATACGAGCTGTCTTTACTGTATCCTTGCGCGAGTGCACGAAAACCATGATCTGATGACCCTGTTCGCGCATTTCTTTGACCTTCTCAAAGCAGACTTTGTCAACATTGTCTCGACTGGTCTTGGAGCCTGGCTTGCCTCTGACACCGATGAAGTGTTGTTCAAGGGGAACTGGGCGGAAACTCTGGTCGAAATAGAACAAGCCAGCCATGCGATTCACCTTAAGGAAGTCGGCGACGTCGACATAGTTTGGCAAAGTAGCGCTGAGGCCGACGATACGAATCAAGGACTGCGTGCTCTCCACTTGTCTTTCTGTACGAGCGACGAGAGACTCAAGCACAGCACCTCTGGCGTCGTGCAACATGTGCACTTCATCGATGATCAGAAGGCGGACTTTTTGCACGAGTTCGGTATCACCAGTGGACTTGCGAGTGACGACGTCCCACTTCTCTGGTGTGGTAACAATGATCTGTGTCGCCATGACCTCTGCTTTGGTGAGGTGCATATCTCCAGTCAATTCACGGACTTGTATGCCGAGCCATGCCAGTGTTTTGCCTAGTTTATCTGTCACTTCGGCAGCAAGAGCCTTCATCGGCGCCACATACACAATCTTGAAATCGTCTGTGTGAACTGCGAAGTCTGTGGCGTCCGGTTCCTCGATAGGATTGGGATGGATGTTCTTTGCCACGGTGTTGAGAATCGTGAGCATGGCAGCGTTTGTTTTACCTGCACCGGTAGGTGCACAGATCAGCATATTCTCGCTGGTGTTGTACGCCACGGGATAAACCAGACTCTGCATGCGGTTGAGAGCTTTGATACCCTTGAATGTTCCTCTGCAAAGGCCGTCCATCTCACTTATTTCCACAAGCTTTCGGCCCTGGCCCAGTGTGCCCACCTTAGCAGCAGGAATGGAGTACTCCTCGTATTTCTCCCTCTCGATACGCTCGCTACCCATGGGCAAAGCATATTTCTTTCCGTGCGCAGACAAGGTGTTTCCGGCATCATTCGCCTTGTAGACATGTGGGTACTCGGATCCAGAGCGGATCTGGGCCTCAGACAAGGGAGCACGTTTGTGTTCGCGGTCCTGTTGTCGCAGTCGGGCATCACGCTCGGCTTTGGTCAAGATCCCAGATGGCGGCTTGCTAGTGTCTGAAGTTATTTCCTTCCTGTATTTGATCACGTCCGAGACCAGTTCAAGCTCATCGAAGCCCAGGATATCGGCTAGTGTCATTTGCAATTCATCGTCGCTGCTGTCAGACGCGAGGACCGCGGTGATCTGCTCTTCCAAAGTGTCCGCATCCAGTCCACTTCCTCTGCTGGAAACATCCACGCAGCAATTTCTCAACCATCCTCTTGAACCTACAGGGCTTGAGGCTTCCTCATGCTCTGCCTGTTGATATGCGAATGCCGGCTCCACGCTCTCCTCGCTGAAGTCGTCTTCATCTTCGTCGCTGATGATATCCCAGATATCGTCGCTGCCACTGGCGGGTGAGAGGTCATCGTCGTCCAACCCATAATCGTCATCGTAGGAGGCGTCCTTAGAGTTGCCATTCGTTTGTGGTAGTTTCAGCTCCGCGATAGCAGCCCGCATGGCAGCGAGCTGTTCTAGCCATTGTGAGGCAGCGCTATCTGCCGAGGGCGACATGATTGTAGTCGAGTGTAATTTTGTGTTGGTCTAGAGAAGGGCAAGCAGCCCTTCTACATTTGAATCCTAGAGACACCGCACTCCACTTTAGGAACTAAGACGGCGTATGACGAGTACTTGAGTCTTCGAGCTGACTTTCTTATCGCTTATCGGCACGTGGAGTCGGGCGTCGAGTGAAAGCGAGCCCGATCCCCCGCTGAGAGAGCAAGGGAACGCCAAACGCGCGACCTCCGAAAACATCGAGGTATACACATCAAATCAATGAAGTGGCGGGTGTTGGACAGTCTATCCACAACTCACGATGGTATGTGGGTTTTCCTCTGAGCATGATATAGGAACAGAGGTCTGACTGAGTATCAGGAGAGCCCCCACGAACACCAACAGAGCCAGCTGCTGTCGCGCATCATCACCAATGTTGTGTGTATCTTGAACCCTTATAAATCCAGTCGCGACATGATCTAATGCGCAAACGTAGGAGAAACTCAACGAGGCTGTCATGGTGTTGAACAAGAGTCTTCAGGTAGGCACAATGATGGTTTACATGGCCAAGTTGAGCGTACAACTAATCAAGCAACAGGAGATCAATGTGCAAAACATGAACGTCGAGCTTGTGGCACAGATGTTCAAGAACTATCAATCAAACGTGTTGTTCCACCTGGAAGGTCAGTCCATCACATTACGCGCATTATTATGCTGGCTACATGTATCTATCCATCATCACATGTCAAGTTCTCCACTAACAATATTGATGATAGCCACCGACAGTCTGAAGGAGCCGGCGTGATAAGCCAATGAGCATGACGGACAATCATTGACCGGCACATGGGAACTCGAATATTCAGATATCATGTTTACTTATTCATGAGTTGGCGAGCTAGGGGCGACATGAGGAAGCATACAGTACTGTATGAGGGTGTCGGTCGATTTACCCCAGAGTCTGGCTGGCGGCGGCGCGATAGATGGATTCAAGCACAAGCGTGCAAGCGTGTAGATCAGCAATCGCGAGCTAGCAGCGAATGCATGCGACAGAGAATCCCTTCTATAGCACTCCCTCACCTCTTACAATCCAACTCCTGCCACCGCCACACTCCATACTGCTCATCTGTGCGCCATCAACTACCTCACCATACCATGATATAATACTCCCTCACCACACCCGCCATGCCTCACTACACCGTGCCCATCACAAAGGCCTCCGGCCAGAACTCGCCCAAGTCACCACCCACCAACATCTCCAGCCCCAGCGATCCGCCTTACCATGGCAAACTCCCCACAGATACCTCGACCTACTCTCAAAGTACGTCAAACACAGCCATCGTTATCGACAATGGCAGCTCCTCGGTCCGCGCAGGCTGGCAGCACGATACCGCGCCGCGCATCCAGATCCCACCACTCATGGCGCGCTACATGGATCGCAAACTGAATCGCAAGCTGATGTTTGTCGGCTCCGAGATCTTCTTTGACGGCACTGCGCGCGGGCAGTCCAAGAACATATACGAGCCTGGAAGCAACATCGTGAACAACTGGGACGTGCAGGAAGGCGTGCTGGACTACGTCTTCTGCAAGCTGGGTATCGATGGGCGCAAGGGCAATGTGGACAGGCCAGTGGTCATGACCGAGCCACTCGCAAACTTGGGATACTCGAGGAGGGTGATGAACGAAATCTTGTTCGAGCTATATGGCGTTCCTAGCGCGGCCTATGGAGTCGACTCGCTGTTCAGCTACGACTACAATGGCGGCAACACCGGTCTCGTTGTATCGAGTGCGCACATGAGCACACATCTCATACCAGTCGTGGACAAACAACCTCTCTTGTCGCATGCGACACGACTCGACTGGGGCCGAAACCACTGCGTGGAGTACATGAGATCACTCCTCAAAGCTAAATACCCTGGTCTTCTTACCACTGGCAAAGTTACGGACACACAGCTCGAGACCTTGCTGCAACGGCACTGCTATGTCTCAACGGATTACGACCGTGAAATGGTTCAAATGCTGGACTGGAGCGGCTTGGAGGATAGAGATCAGATTGTACAGCTGCCATACCAGGAAAAAGAGGTCATCCAGAAGACAGAAGAGGAGATCAAAAGGGCTGAAGAGAAGCGTAGGGAGGGCGGCAGAAGGCTGCAAGAGCAGGCAGCCAAGATGCGTCTGGACAAGCTCATCAGGAAGGAAGAAGAGCTCGAGTATCTCAAAGACCTCCAACTACGCATCAGCGAAGCGCAGACTAAAAAGGAGGCTCGCGCGATCCTGGACGAAGACGACGACTTCAAAGATGAAGCAGCACTCGACCGCAAGATCAAGGAGATGGAGAAGTCAATTCGCAAGCAGCGAAACAAGGACGTGGGCGACCTGGAAGAGGAAGCAGATGAACCACCAACTTATCCCTTGCTCAATATCCCCGACGAAGAGCTTGACGAGGATGGCATCAAAGCCAAGCGTCAACAGAAATTGCTCAAGGCCAACCATGACGCCCGCGCTCGCGCAAAAGCGGAAAAGGAAGCCGAGAAGGCACGACAGGCAGAAATACAGCGACTCGATGATGAGCGTCGTGAGAATGATCTCGAAGGTTGGCTTGCGGAGCGCCGTGCTGTTCGTTACGCTACCATCCAAAAGATCAAAGATCGCGAGCGCCTGAAGGTCGACCTCGGCAATCGCAAGTCACACGCTGCTCAGCAGCGCATGAAGACCCTCACTACTCTCGCTGCGGATGAGAAGCCCGGTCGCAAACGCCGCCGTGGCAAGGACGACGACGAGGACTTTGGAGACGACGCCGATGCCTGGAACGTGTACCGGGAGATCACCGTCGGAAAGGAAGGGTATGACGAGGAAGACGAGGAGGAAGAGGATCTTGGCAAAGACCTCAAAGCCGTCGAAGCTCAACTCCTGCTCCACGATCCTGACTTCACCGAGCAAAGCACACAAGAAGCGCAGCGCGACTGGACCAAATCCCTCGTGCACGCCTTCGCGCGCGGACCATGGCCTTTCGATCCGGAGAGCGCGAAAGAATCCGCGCAGTTCCATCTCAACGTTGAGCGCATCCGTGTGCCCGAAGTCGTCTTCCAGCCGTCGATTGCAGGCGTTGACCAAGCCGGCTTGACCGAAATTGCGGAAGACATCCTCATGCAGCGCCTGGTGAACGATATCAGCGCAGCAAGCGCAGCCAACAATACTAGCGTCGCCGCTCGCGTGAGCAAAGACATCTTCGTCACAGGCGGCTACAGCATGTTCCAGGGCTTCGAGGAGCGCTTGCGATCGGAATTGCGCTCTGTGCTTCCTGCTGAAATTCAGCTTGGTGTACGACGGGCGAAGGATCCTATCCTGGATGCGTGGAAAGGTGCGGCGAAGTGGGCGAGCACGAAGGAGAGCCGGAACACATTCGTCTCAAAGGCTGAGTGGGCAGAGAAGGGTGGCGACTACATCAAGGAGCACAACTTGGGCAATGTCTACTCGTAGAACATTGAGATCAGTCGCGAGCCTTTGGGGCTTTTTGGTAGAGGTTTGACGGTGATGAGGAATCTACTTGTTTTTGAGATTATATATCCTTGTATCAGTATTTCTTCTAGGTCAAGACGACGTCCTCTCTCTCAGTGGGTGTAATACAAACAATGAAGGGCTGTTGATGTAAGCTCCACGTCTGTGAATGTGTCCGATCGAGTGTACGCCTCCAACGTTGACTGTCGACACCAAACGTCTTGCTGCGGTCGAACGAGCAAAGTCGTCGCCCATGCTATTTTTGACCAGACACATATCATCAACCCATAATTTGGACACCCAGAAAGCTACTATATTCGATACTAAAACCTTGAATAGAACACAGACGTTGATAAGACGGTTTTGTCAGACCCAGCCCCAACCCTAACAACACCAAGCAGAATACATGTAAGTTGCATGCTTCGCAGTGTAAGCCACATGTACATGTACATACCTACATGTAGATTCAAACTTCATACTGACCGCCCAGCGGCAAGGCAAGCAATACGGACTTTGAAGTTAGACCGCGAGCATGCACCCTCAAATCCCGAGCCGAAGCACAGACTCTTTCGACCGACCCTCTCTCGAAAAAGTTGAAGCCGAGAAGTCTAGCGCAAAGGTCACGCAAGATCGAAGCTCGCAGCCTTTTGAGCAAAGCACCGCACGTGCAAGAGCCAACACACACAACAATGGCTGGCCCAAGGACTTCTCTGGATGCCGCTGGCAAGAAGCGCAAACAGAGCGTCGACGAAAGCCCTGCTGCCACCAACCAGAAGCGCCTGAAGAAAGAGGCTTCTTCCAATGCGACGCCCGTCAAGACTGGCAAAGGCGCCGTTGACCCTGCCGTCAGCACGCCCGCCACTGGATCTGCGAAGAAGGATGCGAAGAAGCAAGGCGATAACACACCCAAAGAGCAACCGAGTCTGAGTAAGAAGGAGCAGAAGAAGCTGAAGCAGGAGGCTCAGCAGACGCCGGTCTCTGCGAAGATCGGCAGCACACAGGACAAGAAACTTGCGGCATCGACCCCGTCTAAGCAACTCCAGTCGCCCTCGATCGCAGCCGTCCAGGAGACACCCATGGATGAGGAGCGCAGGCGTCAGCGCAGAGCGGAGAAGAAGGCAAGGAGACATCTCGAGCACGAGGCAAAGGTCGCCGAAATCGCTGCGACACCACAGACCGCCGCCAAGTTCAACAAGTCCGCGAAGAAGCCTTCCGCTATCGCTAAGAGCCAGACCGGAAAGTCTTCAGCCTGGACGCTGTCTGCGGCTTCGGCAGGACGATACATCGAGCGCGACCCCATCTTCGTTAACGATTCGGCCGGCGAGCAATACATTGCAGCGGCGACTGCCCGGGAGGTCCAGGTGTTGTCTCTTGAGACCTCATTGGCAGTTCAGGCGCTCCAGGTCGAGGGCACTGTGGTAGGCTTCTGCCAGGAGCCTGGTTCATCCGCCATCAGCATTTTGGACAGCACCGGAAACATTAGCACATGGGACTGGGAACAGAACAAGACCAAGGTCGTCAAGGCTTCACCGAACAACGCCTTGAAATCCTACTCCGCCTCATACACCGAATCACCTGATGCGAAGAAGCAGAGCATCGCGCGCGTCGTTCTTACTGTGTCCAACAAGGCCAGCAACATCTACATCGGAGACAAGATCGTTCACAAGACGAAGCATGTGCTCGAAGACGCCCACACCATCGGCAACCTTGAGTTTGTGCTGGCTACTGGACCAAGTGTCGTTGTGCTTGGAAGACGGAAAGTGAACTCTGTCGACGAGTTCATCTGGGCTGAGCTTGCGACTTCTGGATCTCTTACCTGCGCACACAGCGCACTAAAGCGTGACGGCCAACCTGGTACACCCGTCGGATTGCGTCTTGCTCTTGGTAACGCGGATGGTCAGATCCACCTGTACGAGGATGTGACCCGCCTCTTCAATGGCAAGGAGCTGCCGTCACCACGTATCTTGCACTGGCACCGTGACGCCGTATCTGCCGTCAAGTTCACACCCGACAACCAATATCTGATTTCTGGAGGTAAAGAGACGGTTATGGTGCTATGGCAGCTCGAGACTGGCAAGAAGCAATTCCTGCCTCACTTGACTTCTGAAGTGGAGCGTCTGGTTGTAAGCCCTGAGGGGGACAGGTACTCTGTGCAAATGGGTGACAACTCTATCATGGTGTTGTCAAGCAGCGAATTGAAGCCTGTGGCCAACTTCGCCGGTCTCCAAATGCCAGTGCCACCACAAGAGTTGGGCGCATCCTACGAGGCTGCTGATCTGGCCGATGTCACCGCTGTCTTGCACCCACAACACAACGACCAGCTCCTGTTGACCGTCCCTGCAACTCAACCCAAAACTAGCCAAGACGTTGCAGCGAGGCCGTTCCTGCAGGCCTTCGATTTCCACAACTCCCGCCACATCAGCCGACAAGCCCTTTCCAGAAACAACGTCACCGACTTCAACCTTGGTCCTGAACGCACTGCTATCAACCCTCCCGATGTTGCCTTCCTGGCCGTCAGCCAGGATGGCCAGTGGCTCGCTACAGTGGATGAGTGGCTGCCGCCTGCGTCTGATGTGCAATACCTGGCAGCTGATGAGGATCAAATTGAGGAAGAGCAGCTGAAGAGACGTGAGGTTCACCTCAAGTTCTGGCAGTGGGACGCCACACAGAGTGTCTGGACACTCACCACAAGGGTAGACGCTCCTCACTCTCGTGCTGCTGAAGACAGTCTTGGAGCCGGTAGCGTATTGGGACTCATCGCTAACCCAGTCTCACGCGGCTTTGTCACCATTGGCGAAGACGCTGCCGTAAAGACCTGGAGACCCAAGACTCGCATCAGATACGGCATGCCGTTGAAGGACGAGTCAGGCAACGACGTAACCGAGTGGACGTGCAGGCACAACATTCAGCTCGAGAAGCAGCTTGCTCGTGTTGATAGCCCGATGGATGGCGAGGATGGCGTTGAGGCGGAGCTTATGGGACCCACCAGCGCCCATCTCGCTTTCTCTGAAGATGGCTCTACGATCGCCGCTGCCGTGTGCTACGACTTCATGGCCGATGCTCCTGTGGCTCACCTCATTGACGCACACGCCGGCGAGGTCAAGGTTTCCAAGGACAATGTCTTCGCCGCCGACCTCTCCAGCATTGGCTTCATGGATCGCTACCTCGTCGCTCTGTCGCGTGAGAGCATTCGTGTCTGGGATCTGGTACAGGACAAGATGCACTACCACGTTACCCTACCCCAGATCGCCGAAGAGGGTGACCGACCCCTGCTGGCAGTCAACCACCAGGAGAGCACATTCGCAGTCATCGTGCCGCAAACTAAGAGAGGCCGAGGAAGTGTGGAGGTGTTCGAGCCTCACAGCGCCCAGAGTCTGCACAGGGAAACCTTGGCTGCACCTGTCGCTGCCGTGCTGGCCAACAAGGGCACCAGAGGCTACGTCCTCCTATTTGCAGACGCCACCGTTCGCATGTTGATCAAGACGGGCGCCACCCGCAAGACCGGCATGCAGTCGAAGCTCGCCAGCGCTGCTGCCACCGCCGATGCTGAGAAGGCTGTTTCTGCCTCCCAGAAGACCGCCGTCCCCAACCTGCTCGCCTCGACCACCGGAGGCGTCCAGCAAGGTGTCTCTTTGGATGAGACTGAAGACGACCGTCCCGTTGTTCGTCCTGAGCAGCTTGCTGGCATCTTCGATGTTGGCCAGGGTGTCGCTTTGCCTTCCGTCAGAGACATGTACCGCGCGGTCGCGGACTTGTACAGTAGGAAGCCGAGAGCGAAGGTTGAGGCGATGGAGATTGACGGCTAGCCGTGCCACGTTTCTTTGTAAATGTTACCATCACCATCATGAATAATCATTTTCTTTGCACATACACTTCTACGATTACTTATTTCTATTCACCTTTTACTGTTGTTGCGTTCGTCGTGTCATCATAAGGATCGAAAAGGCCTGATAACCCGAGTTTGCTTCACCCAAGACCTGCCACTCGCAAGATACAATTGAAAGAGTTCACTCCCAAACCTGCCGTATTTTATACAGTCATTAATTCATTCCCACTATCTACGAAAATTTATCATGCGACCCCTTGACCTTGATATCAAGCATCGCCTCGTGGAAATCCCCCTCCCTCCTAGCCTTCTTCAGCATCTTCACCTCGTCATCCTCCAATCGCCTCCCAGCCTGCTCTTCCAATTCTTTCCTGCTGATCTTCGCCCGCACCTTCTCGGCCTTCTCGTCTTTGTTCTTCGGCTTGAACCGCGCTTGCATGCGCAGGCGGACTTCCGTCGACGGGGATATGGAGTCTGCGTCGCCGCGGATCGCGGGCGGGGTGGTGCTGGTGTCGATGCTGAGGTAGGTTGCGCGCATGGAGCGGAGGGTGAAGAGGCCGGGTTGGGAGGGGGACGGCTCGCATTTGAAGGTTTCTTCCGGGGAGATGGCTTCGCGGGTGGTTGTTAGGGTGCCGATGGAGTCGCAGCCGAGATACCTGTTGAGGATTGTTGTTAGCGAAAGAAGGTCTTGTAGGGAGTATTATATGTAATCCTTTTCTTTTTCTCAAGTTACATACCGCCCATTGCATCCCTTCAGCACAACGTCCGTCTCACTGCCCACCACGCGCGTCGCGACGAAGACTTGTCTGACATCGTGCGGTTCCGCGCTCGAGGCCACGCCTTCGACCATGTTCTCTACTTTGCTCGCGAAGACGGCGCCTAGCTGGTCGCACGCCAATGCCATGACGGGCTCTGAAGGGAAGACCAGCATCACTGGGCCGGCCAGGTCGCTCACGTTGTCGACGGAGACCCAGTTCTCGTCATGCTCTGCTTCGGCGGCGAGGTCGCCTGAGGCTGCCAGTTGTTTTGAGGAGCCATCTTCTTTCTGCTCTTGCGTGCGTTTGCGCTTTTTGGGTTTGGGCTTGTCGCCTTTGAAGGTGAGGGCTTTGGGCATGGTTGGGTGTGGGTTTGGGGTTGGAGATAAATGTGAGGTCGCGTGGAGAAGCGTTGTGCCGAGGTGAGTTTGAAGTGCGCGTGCTTTAGATTGAGAAGGCTGTCTTTCGTTCTTGCTCGTTCCGCTACAGCCAACAACATTGATCATGAAACTTGAAACTTTTACTGGAGCATTTCAAGACGATGCAGGTACAATGGTCGTGGCACTATTCTTCCTGCATTGGCTTGGATTGTTGTGTTGCGACATCACGGCTGTAACGCGACGCGATCCAACATCTCGGTATGAACTGGTAGGATGCATTGAATCTAACGGGTCACAGGTTTCCCTTTGAGATAGCATCGACCCAGATCGCTGGATGTTGTGGGTGTGACACAGCTCTGTTGACAGGTACACGCATCTCGGAAGCAAACATCTTGCCCTTTCGACCAGAAAGCATGTGGTCGAGACAAGATTTCCATGCCGTTCTGAAACCCTGTACACGGCACAGATAAGGCTGTAACCTCACCTCTCACCTGTGTAAGATCAAGCCACCCGGCGTGGAGAGCGTTGGCTAGCCTGCCTCGATGTCACGAGTAGGATTGGCGAGCTCTTCTTGCCGAAAGACCCAACAGCTGACCGGCTGCTCTGATGCTTCGTCAATTGAATCCCGGGTCTGTACACCACGCGCATCTCTCGTACGCCACGTGTGACACATGGCAATGCCGTGTGTTACCGCGAATGCCCCTGCATTGCATCTGGCACCTGACTCATATGATCATGGGGACTGCTAGATTCCAAGTGAAGTGAAAGTGAAAGCAGATGTTGACCCCGCCGGTGGACGATGATGTGGGCACGCGAGTCCCGACCTAAACTGTAACATGCTCTCAAGAATGTGGTAACTGCTAATACCATAGCAGCTAAGCGTCGCTTCCTTCCGCCTCCATGTTCTCGAAGATGGCATGCGAGATGCGGGGGAGTGTCTTGTATTCCACGAATCTCCAAGTGAAGGCGGCGCCACAATCCTACGCAGGGGTCGAGTTACAAGCTTCAATTGGAATGGCAAAGCTTGGGGCCTCTTGACTGTGAGCGCTCTTGCTTGTCACGAGGCGTTCAGCTGTCGGGATGTGGATGCGCTGGTTGGTTAATTGTCGCCAGTGGCAGCTGACACTCATATGTACACTCACTCACTGCAATGCAACCCAAGCTCATAAGCTCGCTTCCTCCCCTGCTGTGTTGCAACCTCACCACTGATCTTCCCTCTTTCGTTCCTCCAACCGTTGACACACAGGCCTTTAGCACATCCAAACCATTGAGACACACAGACAGAACACCATCATCACACAGACCATTGACGCACACAGCAAGATGTCGTCGACTGGGGTCGAGCCAAAGCGCTACGATGTCGGCATCGAACAGCTGAAGGAGAAGGACACTCTCCACTCCGAGATCCTCGTCAACAAGGACTTGATGCTCGATGCCTTCCAGGGTGAGGATGCCGAGCACGGCCAGACTCTCTGGCAGGCTGTCAAGACCCACAAGATGGCTTGCTTCTGGGCCTTTATCATGTGTTTCACCATGTGAGTAGCTACCTCGTTGCGACAACATTCTTAACATGCAATAACGAAGAGTCGCGAATGAACTCGAACTCAGGCTAACGCATTTATAGTGTCATGGAATCCTTCGACATGTTTCTCAATGGCAACTTCGTCGCACTCGAGCACTTCCAGGAGAGATATGGTGTCCTCGTTTCCGACCCTGGCGTTGTGCCTCCTGTTTACGCCATCGAGACAAAATGGCAGTCATCTCTCTTCCAAGCCGGACAGTGCGGTGCTTTCGTCGGTGTCTTCATGGCTGGTCCTATCACAAACATCCTCGGGTACCGCTGGACAACCATTCTTGGCCTCGTTCTTATGAACGCTACGATCTTCATCTCATTCTTCGTAAGTAGCCCAGAACGAAAAAGTTGTGCAACACGTCTGACTGTATAATCCTAGGCCGACTCTCTCGAGGTCCTCGTCATCGGTCAGGCTTTCGAGGGTGTCCCATGGGGATTCTTCATCGCCAACGCTCCCGCCTACGCCAGTGAAGTCGTCCCACTCGCTCTTCGCAGTGCCTGCACAGCTACGCTTCAGATGTCATGGTCCATCGGCGGTATTCTGGTCGCTGGTGTTACGTACGCCTACAACCAGCGCCAGGATGAGTGGGCGTGGCGTATGCCTCTTGCCCTGCAATGGATTTTCCCAGTAAGTTCTCTGCCTTTCGTCTGCGCAACCCCAGTCAGTATAAAGCTAACCCACAAAGACCCCACTCATGGTTCTCATCTTCCTCGCCCCTGAGAGCCCATGGTGGTTGACCCGCAAGGGTCGCACCGCTGAGGCACTCCACTCCCTGAAGCGCCTTGGAAGCTCCTCAGAGAACCACGGAGAGAAGCTCGCCATGATTGAGCGCACAGTCGAGATCGAGGCTAAGCTGGGCGGCACTCCGACCCTGCTTGACTTGTTCAAGGGCACAGATCTTAGGCGCACAACCAT
>Ga0265797_10000532_pt1 | contig 69148 bp, 51 predicted proteins | sample P2T30metagenome_FD_192433 | JGI IMG/M metagenome (GOLD analysis project Ga0265797, IMG submission 192433) | Plant litter microbial communities from East Loma Ridge, Irvine, California - P2 T30 | ecosystem: Environmental > Terrestrial > Plant litter > Unclassified | place: USA: California...
TATTATTAAGTCACCATGTTTGGTCAGCCCTCCGCGAGCTTCATCAGCGAACCCCGACTGGATCACTTCCCAAGCCAGACTTGTCCCACCACCACACCTTCACTGACACAACTGCCTACACTTTTGGACTTCGACTTCGTACAAACACAAATCCGATCGCTGGATCTCGACTTCCCACCCGCCCTCTCAGAGCATCAATTGCAAAACACAGAACAGCATGCCCAGCGCGAGCTAGCTCACTTACTAGGAAGGCCATTCGACGAGGTCTGGGCCAAAGCTTGCACGATTTGGACCGAAATACTGGTCAGAGCAAAGGGAGAAAAAGAAGGAAACATCATCAATACTCTGCGCGAAAGAGACGAAGAGAAAACGAGCTTGACCAGCCCGCCAGCAATCCCGGCGCATACTTCCAACACCACCGCCAGCATGGCCACCCCGACCCTAGGCCAATTCCTCGTCCAAGTCAATGGCTTCATCAAAGAACGGAATGAATCGAGTCTCGCAGACTGGCTGGTGCTGGAGCCGCCGTTCGGTACCACCTACGTACAAATGATCGAGGAGCTGCGCCGAGTCTTTCCCAAACACAAAGAGTCTGCTCTTGAAGATCGGTGCGCACAGGTTTTGAAAGCTGCCCAGGAGGGAGATCAAGGCTCCAACTGGACGAGCTTCACGCGCTTCATGGTGCAGTACTTGGGCTACTTGCGCGATGTCAGCCCGGATCCGAGCGCTTACTTGGAAACGTACAATCTGTTGCGCGAGTTGCAGGGGAGAGGAAACAGTGCGTTGGGGCACCCTAGTTTGGGCAATATGATGCTGCAGACGGTGGTGACAAATGCAAGATTGGTGTGCAGACTCGCCATCGGGTTGGACAGGCAGCCGGAGCTTTTGGCTGGGTCGAGGATGGAGGGCGCTGGTGAGGAGGGAGGATACCGAGAGACTCTGCCAGAGAAAGCAGCAAACACCATCCGAGTCGCGTTTACAACCGCTTTGAACGATCGGTCAGGCTCGGCAGGAGGGCTGGACAGCCAAGGGAAACCCGAGGGCAAGAAGAGAGGAATCTACATCCTGGCCAACCTCTGTCTGAAGATCCTGTTCCAATGCCGCAAGACTCGCAATGCCACACAGATCTTCGAGCAGATATCCGGCAACGCGCCTCCTCTGGCTGCATACCCAAAGAGCCAGCGTGTCACATACCTCTACTACCTTGGCCGCTTCCTCCTCCAACACGGCCACTTTTACCGTGCCCAACTAGCCTTGGAAGCCGCATACAGCGAGTCACCCGCCCACGACCAATGCAGCAAACAACGGCGTCTGATCCTTGTCTACTTGATCACATGCAACATCATACTCGGCCGCTTTCCAAGCCAAGCTCTACTCTCCCGCCCCGAAGCCCATGGCCTTGCGGAACGCTTCCAACCCCTCTGCGCCGCCATCCGCTCCGGCGACCTCAAGTCCTTCCGCCACTTGACCTCTCTCTCGAGCCCACATGCAGCCTGGTTCCTGCACTATCGAATCCTCTTCCAACTCCAAAATCGCTGCGAAGTCCTAGCCTGGCGCTCCCTTGTGCGAAAAACATTCGTCCTGCAAGGCGTCGCCCCAGAAGCCGGCACAAACAAAGCCGCCTCGCTGAATCTGCAATCGCTGGTTGCGGCTTTCACATCACTGACACCCGCATTGCTTCAAAGTAATAACGAAGAAGACGAATACCTCCCCGACCCGGACTTTGAAGGCGCCGACCTAGGCTCTTCCGGCCACAACCCCCTCACGCCCTCCGACACAGCGCTAGAATCCATCCTCTCGTCACTAATAGATCAAGGTTTCGTCAAAGCCTATATCGCACACAAGCAGAAGAAACTTGCGATCCTGGGAGCCAAAGCCTCGGGTGGAAATGCTGTTGCGGCGGGTTTCCCGAATGTGTGGAGTGTGATTTGCAAGAAGGATGAGGACGGCGGGAGGGTGCCTGGGTGGAAGCGGGCGGCCGTTGAGGAGAGCAGGGCGGGGATCGGGGTTTTCGGTTAGGATTCTCAGGGTGTCGTTTTGTGCGAGATCACTGGTTTTCTTCTGTTTGGGAGGATGAGGTGCTTGATGGCAACAGGGCTTGTCTTCTTGGATGGAAGAATGGAGACGAATGGAGACGGCGTGGTTGACTGATTACTTGTCCTGAATTGTAAGATACTTGCTTATACCCCCTTGATAGTGAAAGAGATGAACCTTGAAGGCGAAGCTCTTTATTTCCCTACCTGCCATCGATGCTTGGGTGTATTTCAAGGCAGTCGAAGGAGTTGTCAAGGTCAGGTCATGTATTAGCTCCAAGCTTCGTTGTGCTCGCAACTCTACCTGCTTACGAAAGACTTGAAGTACGTCCAGATTAGCTTACAACAACTTTATCAGAACTTCTATGGTTACGAGTGATTACGCCGAAGTTGTAGGTGGTCGCAGTGGTTGGAAGAAGAAACAACCCCGACAGATGCCCTAAAGAGCTGCTCTGATATCGTCGAAGCCATCTCACACAGCGTATTGCGGCATCGACGCCGTAAACACCAACCGTCGCTTCTAGGAGAGGTTGGTAATGTCATCTTTGACGCCTTTGAAATAGACTATCTCGTCTGCCAGTATGAGCGGCAAGGGGTATCACGCAGTATAAGCAAGTCATTCTCTTCCCGTCTCCCTGGCGTTGCAAGCCTCCGTCACTTGCATATCGATCTCAAGCCAACTTCGCGCAGTAAACCACCGAGGCCATGACAAAAACTTAATTATCCTCCTCACTCGTAGCCTCGTGGTTGGCCCTATGCCTGAACTTGTCGAGCTTGCTTGCGGCAACAGGCTTCGCATCTTCCTCGTGTTCACTCTCCTCTTCTGCTTTGGCAGACTTTTTGACTTCCTCCTCTCCGTCCTCCTCATCTTCCTCTTCGGCCTGATCTTCATCCTCAGGCGAAGCACGCGCTCCGCCGTACTCAGGACGTGGGATGGTGATGCCTTTGGCTTTGAGCACCTTTTCGATCTCGGGCAGCTGTTCGATGAACGCGGTGAATTGCTCGATGTTGAGAGAGATGCCCTGAGAAGGATCGTGGATCAGCACGTTGTCGGCTTGGTGGGCAGTAGACTAGAACACACCTTCTTCCCTGGCAGCATCTTATCGTCCTTCTCGTAAAACTCCCGGATGTCCACCAGTTGCTTGCCTTTGAACTCGTTGATTTGTACGCGGCGAGTGCGTTGGCCGAGCTGGATGTGAATGTCAGCTTCGATTGACTCGTTTGACAACATCGTCCACTTGATGCAAAACTGACCTCCCAGTAGTGGCTCTCGGGTTCTTCTTTTGCGCCGCTGCTTTTGTCCTTGGTTCCGCTCGGGACTGCTTTGGTCTTTTTGCTCTTGGGCGCATCTTCCACGAAGCCACCATCGGCTTCGTAGGACTCGCTGGCAAGGCGTTTGCGGGGAGGCATTGTGAGTTTGGGTTCCTTGATTGTGATTGGTTTGGAAGGTAGAGGAGAGGAGTTTCATCTACAGAGTGATCAAATGCCAATGCTGCCTTGATGTGGTTGACCAACGGGAGACGCGTTCAAGAGTTGACGTCACCTGGAAGTCGCGTTCACTTCCATTTCACAACGACATGAAGGAGCGAATGAGGACATGTACCAACAACGACCTACTTTGTGTGATTGAAATGTATTGGTATCCACGCATATATATTACTTGAATCTGACACAAATGGTCAAGGATCAGCCCCGATACAGGTTCAAATCAGTTCCTAGATTCTAATGTAAGCTTTCGCAAAGGGCACAAAACTAATAGCCGAGGTGGGAACCGATAACTACCGACATCGTATCTGAACATCGTTACAGTCGGCTTCCAACAAGTGCCCACTGTACATGTATCTACCTCCAAACACAGCCCGTTTTACAATGGCAGTCATACAGAAAGTAGCCTTAATAACAGCCGGATCCGCCGGTCTTGGAGCCCAGATCGCTCGAGTTCTAGCTCCCGATTTCAGACTGGTGTGTCAAACATCACTGTCCTGAAACATCTCATCAGTCTTGACGCTTCAGGTGATCAACTACGCCCACAACGAAACCCGCGCGCAAGATTTGCTCAAGGAATTACACGCCATCCCAAGCAATACAACGCAGCAGCAAGCTGGAGATGCTTCGCCGCGCTTCGCTGCTTTGCGAGCTGATGTCGGCGACAAGACAGCTCTGCAAAGACTCGTACGAGATACCATATCCCAGTTCGGACGACTGGATGTAGTTGTCTCAAACGCGGGCTGGACTCGTATCACGGATTTCAACAACCTCGAAGAGGGGATGATCGAAGAGGATTGGGATAAGTAAATCGATCCCTCCGTTATCTCCCTTGCTGCTACCAATCCAGGAAGCACCTCGTGCCATCTTGGGGAACTAACAATACCTCAAAGATGTTTCCTCTACAACGTCAAGGCCCATCTCTTCCTCCTACACGCCGCCAAACCCCATCTCGAAGAAACCGAAGGCGCATTCGTCACTACCGCCAGCGTCGCAGGAGTCAAACCCAGTGGCAGCAGCCTACCGTACTCCGTGACGAAAGCCGCTGCAATACACTTGAGCAAAGCTCTAGCCGTCATCTGCTCGCCCAAGATTCGAGTGAACTCCGTCTCGCCTGGGTTGCTTATGACGGAATGGGGGATGCAATTTCCGGAGGAGAAGAGGGAGGCTGCGAAGAAAGCGACCAAGTTGGGGAGGTTTGCTACTGTTGAGGTCAGTCTTTTCTTTCACGATTGATGAGACAAGTTCGATGCGCTCGTCGCTATCGATTCGAATGGTACGCTGACATGATGATGGCAGGATGTGGCGGATCAGGTGCGTCTTCTCGCTTTGTCGAAATCCATGACGGGGCAGAATATCGTTGTGGATAGTGGTACTACACTTTAGTTTAAGCCTCAAGTCAATCACTCGTAGTCGATCTCGGGCACGACGGGCGATTCCTCTCTCATCGGTCTCATCATGTTCTTTTCCTCGGGATCCCAAGCAGGGCCAGTCACCATCTCCTCATCTTCTGCGGTCGCTGCCTCTGCCTCTGCCTCATCTCCTTCCGCGACATCCATAATCTCGTCGTCGTCGTCACCACCATGATCCACAATCTCCTCTTCCTCGCCATCGCCATGATCCACGACGTCTGCCTCACCATCCCAAAACCGATCTTCTTCCTCCTCCAAAGCGGTAAGATACTGCTCAGTCCGAGTGTACTCCCCTTCCTCAGTGGGTATCACGCGCGCTTCTTCTGCTGCGTGAGCTACTGCCTGGACCCTCCTTGCGTCTTCGAGGAGTTCTTTGTGGCCTTCGGCTTGCTCTGCGGTTGGAACAGTTCCGTCCGGATACAGCGTCTCATAAATGCGAAGTGATTCCTCTGCATGCCAGACGGGATCATTCGGCGAATGCGCGAGTATGGTATGGAGGCCAGCTCTATGGAGACGAGGCAAGCGTGGTTCTTGCAGCAGCTTCACGCTCAGACTGTTGGCCTAACAAAGATGTCAATTCATAGACCGCTGTGGTGGTGACCACGACCGCTTGAGCACTCACTTCGTCAAACTTCTGCGCTTCGAACAATTCCCATGCTTGTATGAATTGGTTTTCGAATACCTGTGAAACAGGGTCGAGAGAAGACATCGTGCTGGAGTGCCTGGACAGAAAAATACGGAGGCGGAGTCTTGTACGATGGAGTATTGTGTGGTAAAAGTGAGAGGTGGGTAGGAAGAAGTTCACTCGAGGACAGATAAGTGACCTCGCTCTCACATGCAACCTCCCGGTCCCGTTTCCGCTCTTCACTTCAGGTCTTTACTGCAGGTCCTCACTGCAGGACCTTATTGCTCGCCAAGCGAGCTCTCAAATCACTACCACTGGAGGCAGACTCGTTCTATAAAACAGGAAAGCTTATACATCTCGTTATGGTCCCTAATCCGATTCGTGCCATGCCGTGAGCAATGTAGTACCGTGAATTATGTCAGCAATACTTGGCCGGGATACATGGCAGTATCGATGGCACTTCAAGCTTTGGAGTGAGCAAGCTGGTCCATAGCTCGGTATGCCAGCCAGGAGGCGAAGAGTTGAGTCGTCAAGGGAAGATGCTCCCCAGTCATCGTTGTGTATCGGTCGATCGTTCTCGTCGTGTTCATCGGATCTTCATCTTCTCATTATTTCATGCCTTCACACCTCTTTCATCGTCTCATGAACTCTCGCACATCCCAGACCAGTACTCTTTCATCCCAGGCGCAAGTCGTACACCAGCCCTCGGCACCGAACATACACCAGTCCACGCCCATGGCAAACTCAGTATGCGCATCCATCCTGCCGATCTCCCTGCCGAAACCCGCTCCGCTGCCACCGTTGTCCTCGGTCGATCCGTCTGCCCATACTCGGCAGCTCATGTCGTAGCTTGCAGAGAGTAGGGTGTCGCTCAAGTGCGGACTCCAGCTCACTTTGCGTACGGCGTACTCGTGTCCTTTGAGAAGGTTTACAGGCCCGGAAGGTACGCGGAGGTCGAATGTGCGAATCACACCGTCCACACCGGCGGTTGCAAGGACCGAATCTCGATATTTGTTCCAGTCGTGAGTCAAGCATTCCGATGGCTGAGCTCCTCCGTTGACATTGCCCGGTAGTGGCATTTTGGGTGACGCATGTATCGGAATCGCAAGAGTGAGGTGGTTCTGAGCGCTCGGCTTCTGGCGAAGATCGAAGACCCGGAGATGTGAATCGCGCGAAACGCAGGTGACAATATCCGGGTGATGCGGACTGAACTGCGCCGAGTAGACACATGAATGTACGGGTAGTGTGAGCAGACTCTCCTTCCTCTCCGGGTTCCAGATCTTTACCGAGCCATCCCAACTGCTTGAGAGGAACGTGTTCTTGTTCACCAGATTCCAGTGCACCGAAAACACTTCACGTCCATGCTCTTGCCAGCCTGCAACCGGGAACTCGCCCACCCCGATATCGAACAGTTTTATGCTTCCATCGCCTCCAGCAGTGAGCAGTTGATTCTCGTGTTGTTCGGACCAGGCCAGGTCGAAGAGGCAGTCCTGGGTTTCGAAGAACTTCTCGCAGACGATGCCCTCGGCAGTCAGGTTGAGAATGTACAGTCTTCCATTGCCAACGAGACCGAAGTTTGCGCCAGCGCTTACGGCGAGGCGAGAGTCGAAGAAAGGCGAGTACTTGACGCTGTATGGGTTGAAGCCGGCGGTGCGGAACTCGAGCATGTTGGTGTTTTAGGATAGATCGGTATTACGCCAGAAGTAATGTATGAGTCGCGCACATGTCCTACAGTCGGTCAGAGCGTATAGGTATTGAAGGATTGGTAAGAATGGAAGTTGTCTACAAGAAGTGGGATTGATTGATCATAGCGACCAAAAGGTGACGCTGCCTCGCATGTGCTCAAACCCCGATGGACTTGACGACTTCCATGCCAAGAAGCCGAGGTTCAGGCCAAGGTCGAGAGAACAGCTCATCACATTGGAAGTTACGACGAATTCCGTTAATTACATACAACACACTGATCCACCCGGTCAATACCATTCAAGCGCCCATTAATATTGTCGACATGGCCGCCGACGAAGCAGTCTCGGCCTCGGCCAGAGGCGCATCCTTTCTCATCCTCCTGCAGATGGGTTCGAGAGCCATCACTTTCGCCCTCAACCAATTCTTGCTACGCTTTCTCTCGCCCGAACTTCTTGGAGTCTCTGTCCAACTGGAATTGTTCGTCATATCGACATTGTACTTTGCCCGCGAGAGTTTGCGTATTGCCGCGCAGAGACGCTCAGATGGCGGCGTCCAGGCGGCCGTCAACATCTCCTACTTGGCCATCCTGGCTGGCGGTCCAATCGGCTTCACGCTCGCCCAGGCATACCTCAGGACCGAAACCCCAAACGTGGCATACCTTCACGTCTCCATGAAGATCTGTCATTTTGCTGCAATGCTGGAGTTGCTTTCAGAGCCGAGCTTTGCAGCTGTTCAGCAAAACATGCTTTACAAGACGCGTGCCGCCGCCGAGGGCGCTGCTGTCTTGATGAAGACTTTTGCTACAGCTGGTCTCGTCTTTTGGAGCCGCCATCGATCTATCGACGTAGGTGTATTGCCATTCGCAGCGGGCGAATTTGCTTACGGCGCCACACTCGCCGTGGTGTACATCCTGTCTGTGCGACCTGTAGCTCGAGAGAAGGGCTTCTCGTTGCTTCCGCGTGAAATGTCTGGGAGGTGCGTAGTATTGCCTTCAAATGTAGGTGTGCATTCCGTTGATCATTCGTACAGAAATGGCATCCAGTACTATCTGGGCCTGTTTTCACAGCCTCTCCTTTCCCTGAGTTTTTCATTGTACCTTCAAACCGGGATTAAATATGTTCTCACCGAGGGCGACAAGTATCTCATCGCTGCACTTGCCACACTGAAAGACACTGGCATGTACGCTCTATCAGCCAATTACGGCGGTCTCATCGCACGCATGTTATTCCGACCCATCGAAGACAGCTCTCGCAACCTGTTCGCAAAGCTCTGCTCAGATGCAGGAGAGGCCAGGCAGGTCGGTGGTATCACCAAGAAAACAGAGCCCAAACAGAACAGTGAGAATGTGCAACAAGCCGCCAGCGTTCTCCGGGACATTCTACGCATTTACGGACTCGTATCGCTTGTGGCCTATGCTGTCGGCCCTTCAGCTGCTCCACTGCTCCTCCGTCTTGTTGCCGGAGCTAGATGGTCTGACACGGGAGCTGGCGACGTACTCGGTACTTACTGCTACTACATTCCGTTGCTCGCCGTCAACGGCGTTAGCGAGGCTTTCGTGTCTGCGACAGCTTCCACACGCGAACTCCGCAAGCAGAGCATCTGGATGGGTGGCTTCTCTGTCGCCTTTGCAGGGAGTGCATACCTGTTCCTCAGTGTGCTGCAGATGGGCGCCAAAGGCTTAGTACTGGCGAATTGCGTCAACATGGTCTCGCGGATTGTCTTCAACCTGAGTTTCGTAAAGAGATACTTCGCAGAGCGCAACGTGGTGAGCCTCTGTCGAGATTCGCAATCATTCAACCAAACTGACATGGTCGCAGAACTTCCAATTCACAGACATTGTGCCAAACCTGTACGCAATCGCTGCCACAGCGGTGGTGCCGGGTGTGCTCAATCAGACACAAGGCCTCCTTCGACAGTACGGTTTATTTGGCGACTTAGTACACGTTGCCAGCGTTGGAGCAGTGTTTGCGGGTTTCGTGTAAGTTCCAACCTTCGACATGAGTGACTTCATCTTACTGATCGAGTCTTCAGGATCGCTACCGAGCGCACGTATCTTATGGATTGCTACTCGAGGTTCCGTTCGTAGTCCTTCGCAGATTGAGATCAGAATAATGAACGACCTTTGGTCACTTAATACGATGTTGCCGAGTCGTATTCATTTATTTATACAGTCAGTCTTCAGCGACGATACCTTACAACTGGCAATTGCTCCGACCTCGGCTTGGCACGGAAGTGGAACTTTAAAATCTGCCTTTAAAGTCCGGTTTAATGTCCGCGCGCTTTGCCGCTCTCGCTCAAAACCGTCCTCCTACACGGGAAATCTAATGACATCTTGCACTGCTGTAACAGCGATGGCGGCCGGGGACAACACACATACAAGCCGCTGCCGGTCGTCTATTGCTGCAATCAACATCTTCATGTATAAGTTCATCCCAGAATATTCCCGGAAGTTAATGCCTTTGTTTTCTCGCCACCCGCTTCCCAGGAATGACGACCATCAACAACTCGGCTTCTATAGAGCCCAATGAGATACCAGTGCAACAACCGGAACCAAGAATACGGCCAACACCCTCAATTGATGGAAATCATGGCACCAAGACAACGAACGATGTCGAAAAAGGAGTTGGCGAGCTCCCCACCAGCGAGCCGATGGTAGAGCAACCCGATCGTTCTGGTGTCCTGGCCAAAGAGGACTATTCAGTTTTTACAGTCGGCCAAAAACGAGCGATAATTTTCGCCGGATCGTTTGCCGCCTGGTTCTCGCCCATGACTGGCAGCATATACTTCCCAGCTTTGGACCAAATCGGGGCAGATCTCGGCGTGTCCGATTCGGCGATGAGCGTTACGGTTACGACATACCTTATCCTCCAAGGAGTGGCGCCCATGATGATAGCCGGATTCTCCAACACTGCAGGGCGTCGTCCGGCTTACATCCTCTGCTTCACCATTTACATCGTTGCCAACCTCGCCCTCAGCCTGCAAAGCAACTATGTTGCCCTATTGATCCTGCGGATGGTTCAGAGTGCTGGCAGCAGCGGCACTGTCGCTCTGGCGAACGGCTTGGTCGGAGATCTGGTTACTTCGTCCGAGAGAGGCGAGTATATCGTCTTCAGCTCCCTGGGCAGTCTCCTGGGGCCCACTGTCTCTCCAGTCATCGGTGGCCTGCTCAGCCAATATCTTGACTGGCATTGGATATTCTGGTTCCTGCTGATTTTGTCGGGAGTCTTCTTCGTACCTTTCTTCCTCTTCTTCCCCGAGACCAGCAGGAAAGTGGTCGGAGATGGCTCCATCCCTCCGCCCTGGACGAGCTGGAATCTGGCAGATGCCATCAGGCACAAGAACCGAGCAAAGATCGGAATTACAGTGGACGAAGAGAAACAGGCGGCGCTCCACGCAAAAGTCCGAATCAGCATCCCCAACCCTCTCAGTACGCTCGTCATCTTTGGAAACCTCGAGGCCGCCCTAGTGTTGATTGCCATCGGCTTTTCAATGGCATGCTTCTACGCTATCTGCACAGGCGCGGCATCTGTATTTTCAGAAGTGTATGGGTACGACGAAATCCACATCGGACTCGTCTTCCTGGCAATTGGCGGTGGTAGCATCATCTCAGCGTTCACGACAGGCAAGATGGTAGATTGGAATTACGCGCGCCATGCCCGACGAAACGGCTTCCCAATCGCGAAGAACCGGACCACAGATCTCGCCGAATTCCCCATCGAGCGCGCTCGCGTGGAAATGGGCTTGCCGTGCCTCCTGCTAGGCGTGCTGACGGTCGTCGGCTACGGCTGGGTGATCAACTACAGCACATCGATCGCCGGGCCGGTCATCATGCTGTTCCTGCTGGGCTACGCTCTCATCGCCGGCTTCCAGTGCCTGAACGTCTTGATGGTTGACTTGTACCCGACCCAAGCGACGTCGGCTTCTGCGGCGAACAACCTTGTCCGCTGTCTGCTTGGAGCCGCTAGTTCGGCTGCCATCCTGCCCATGAGCGATGCTATGGGCGAGGGTTGGGCTTACACGACGCTGGCGCTGATGTTCATGCTTTCGTGCGGTGGGCTGCTGGCCATCATGAAATACGGACCGCAATGGAGAAAAGCGAGACAAGCGAAAGAGGACGCGAGGGAAAAGCGCAAGGCCGAAGCGTAGATGAAATAATGCATGGAGCATGAACGCCGCGGCGGCGGTGCATTGCCCGCAAGTGGAAATCACCGTGCCGCTGTCAGGTTCCCCCAAATCTGACCGTGTCGCTTCTAGAGTTTGTAATCGTGTTTACCCCAGCCTTCCAGGGTTAAAGAGGGAACAGACTCGGGACTACTGCATACCTAAACGATAATCATGTCCGCCTTTTGGCGGCACTTTCGAACCCAGAACTTACCTCAAGCCACGAAACTAAAAGCTATTGATTCTCCCAGATTCGCTCGAGCTGTAACAAACGATATCCCGTCTCTATATGCAGAGAACTGACCCCTCTTCATAACCCAGAGATACCTCGGCCGACAGCACGTCTTCTGTCTAGGTTCCCAGCCATGTGGGAGGAGATTTGCCCAGGCAGTCAAATCTATTCGATCACGATGATGACACCAACCATTGAGTTGTGGTTCTGTGTTTCAACTGTCATCGATTCATCCATGGTCGTGATAATCATCACGATCAGACTATTCGTGAATGATACCCGGTCAACCGGTGTACGGGTCAGCTATCCATGTCTCCTGCAAATCTCTCACCTAGGAGTCCCCCGTCGCTGCTCATGTATACATTTATCTCAACCATTCTGGGACCTTCCGTGAAGAGCGGGATGTTGAGCAAGTCGATCCTCTGCTATTCGGGTAAATGTGACTGCTCATGTGAATGTTGGGTAGGAATGCGTGTGATTTCGGTTTTCATTTCGCCATTCGTTTTCGTTTTCGCTTAGTCTTGCAGTGGTTTGGCCTGGCGAGTCTGTGATGCGATCCGTTGTAGGGTGTCATGTCATGCTATGTTGTCTTGCGTGTCCATCCTCCAACATGGATGTTTCGTACGCCTGGTAGCTTAAGTAGGTCGCGAAGGTGGAGTGAAACGACTTAGTATGTGAGTACATGATAGATCGGCGTCTTGAATTATCGCCCGCAGGAAGAAGGTGAGGAATCTCTCAACGCAATTTTGTGTTTTCTATCTTTGGTCTCGTTGACGATATCATGCCGTCGTACTGCAAGCCTGTTTGAGATCTGACCTTATGTCGACATGTCTATGTAGTATGTGATCCACTTGTCAGCTATTGTCATGCATACAATACTGTATCTTCTCAAGTATTGCGAGTGTTGCTTTCCAGTGAGATGTCACATGACGGGTTCTCACTGCGAGCAAGTGGGGCCGCGAAAGAGGACGAGAAGGTGCAGGCGGGGCCGATAAACACTTAGAACAAACAATCACGCAAAGGGCAATCTGTCGTTTTCTCTGTCATTTTCTGTAGTGCACGGCTTGAATCCCACGCGTCGCTAAAAGTAATTAGTTATTGTAGGCTTCATTCTACTGTCTATAGGTATTATCTTCCTCACTCGGCCTCTGTTGTATCAGGACCACGGCTCCGGCCCCATGCGGTACACATCTGCCTACCACATGCAGCTTCTCTGGGTTGTGCGAACCACAGCGTACCTACATTACCTCCCAGGCCTGCATTGCATGTTGCGTGGTACGTAGCACCCGTAGGAGCCGTACCGTTCGCCGTGTTTAGAAAGGACAACAGAAACATGTATGCGTGAGGTGATGGATCAATGCACGCACGCAGCTGCCACAGAGCCATACTGTACATAACAGGTTGCTGTACCTTGCCCCGTGTACAGCGTACCGCCGGATCGTTATCTTCAGTACTCAAAGCCTAGATGGCAGTTGGACCTAGACCTCCACGCGAAAGACTCGCTTGGATTCCAGAGTTGCTTACCTGTGTAGGTAGGTAGCAGTGGCCGCATCCTCCTCCTGTAACCATCTCTTACAGGCCATTTACCGAGCAAAGGAATCAAGACAGACAATCGGGCTCGCTTCGAGATGCATGCGCATGTGTGTGCACCACCGCAATGGCATCTCCCGGACGTGGGATCGCTAGACTAGTCCCCTCCACCACGGACGGAACCCTCCATACTGTTGGAATAAACTCAAAAAAGTCATGCCCGCAGAGTGCCGTGTGGCTGGGCGATGATAAGATAATTGGGTTCGCGGGTCGAGTAGGGAAAGGTATGATATATTGTCAATTTATACGTAGGGCTGGTGTGGTGTCGGATTCACGGAATCGTGGGCGGGCATGTTTTGGGCTGTCAATCCTCGTCCTCTCTGGACCACAGAAGCGCACCAACAAATGCACACACGCACCGCCCAACGGCCGCCCGAAAAGCGTCACAAATGCAGGTGTGCAGAAGGCGTAAAGTGGGTGTAGTGTGTGTTGACATGCGAGCGACGAAACGTCAACGATGATGATGGCGGCGGTGATGAATGCACAGAGCATTGGAGCCCAACTGTGAACTGAACAAAGCGATGGGAATCCCACGTGCTGGTCGGGAATGCACGCACGCACGGCACACACAGTAGTGCCCGCCTTGAGTCGATAGACCCGTGGGTCGTGAACCACTGTTGGACTTACAGTGCAGTGCAGTTCAGGGGAAAAGAGGCAGCACAGGACAGAACAGGATGCAGTTACGCCGTAACGTGACATCGCGAACGACGCGAACTGTCAACAAGAATCGTCGAGCCTCTCCTTTCGCAGGACGCCGCGACCGATCCTCCGGAGACTACCGCCACGACGACGACGACGACGACAGGGAAGCTGTTCCATCGTCGTATGTCAGTCCAGGCCTCGGACCTGCGTCCTTTTGCGACCCTGGCATCGCATCCTGACTATTAGTTGTTGACCTGGAAAGTAGATTGCCGTGATTACGTCCTGGACAAGCGTCCATCCAGTGCCTGGATCCCGATCATGGACGGGCCGCAAACACCACATCACCAAGGAATCGGTGAAATGCACGCAGGCTGTGAGCCCATCTCACCACATGCCCATCCGTGGACTAATCGGACGAGACGATGCACATGCCATGCACTCAGCCGTGTTGACAGCAGCAGCAGTTGCCGTGGCCGGTTATATGTGCAAGCAAAGCAACGCGCGAGAAACCCCAAATATCAACAACCACTGACTTACTAACACCACTGACCCGCCGCCACGTCTTCCGGCGGCGGCGGGGACCGCGCCTCGTCGGTCGGTAGCAGCCTTTCCCTGTCCACGGGGAAGCACGGCGGGTGGTGTTGGTCTTGGGGCTACTGGGACTGCAGGCCGTAGTCGATGCCAGCGATTGGCACGGGAGCTGGTCCCGGGTCCGTGTTCACTGGCACACCTGCTAATGCTAGTACCACCTACTGTGCTGCTGTCTGTACCGAGGCGACGATGTTGCAGAAGAACCTGCATGTGTCCTGATCCGTAAGGCATGGCAGCTCAAAAGGTACGCGCTTGCACCGTCGTCACATCTCACAGGATTTCTCGACGTTCTGGAGATGGGCTACACCGTCTACCTGCACGGCACACCAGACTCCCAAGCTTCTGCAGACCGATTCAAAAAAGATCGCAGAAGTGCGTGCGTGCCGGCCTTGCGGCGGCGGCGGCGGATGGTCCAGGCAAGTGTGGAGCCGTACAGACATATATGATCAATGCGTACACATGCCTAGCACATACTGTACTGCAGTAGAAAAGTTGTGTACTCTACTCCACGTACGATTGGACGTGGTAGTTGACCACTGTGGATTCGACCGCTGGAATGAATAGAATTCGACTTGATTATTGGACTGGACTGAACTGAACCCGTTTGACTTGGATTGCACTGACTGCCTGTCGGTTGCTGGAATCATCGTCAACATCAAGCTAAGACAGCAGCACTGTGTGCGTGTGCTTGTACAAGCCTCTGTTTGAGTTCGCCCTTGCGAATGTTCTTCGCTCGCCTATGCCTTCGACCTGACTATAAGATGAGAGCTGTCGATAATAATAATGAGATGTGACCTGTCAATAACGGCAGCAGACACGGCCCGGGCTCGCAAGTCGGCTCGCCCAGGTATGCTGTCAGCATCCGTGTTCCCGCCATCGGTGGTACACATCAATTGTAGGTATGGGTTGCAAGGAGAGAAGTCTTGGGCCCAGTCACGGTGGATGGCATAGACAGATACACGCAGTTGTGCAGCGCGTCCATGCGGTTGCACGTGGCTCGATAGAGGAAACCCCTGCTACAGTTTGAATGCTATCGCCACTGCAATCCGGCCACTACTGCCACCGCCCTGTGCTTCTCGGTTTGTTGGCGCAGCTGCTGTTCCGCCTTCACAGCCAGCAGACAGAGTTCCAGGTATTGGCGTTCGCAAGGGTGTACCGAAGTGTGGAACTCTTCTGTCGTCCGCCAGAAGAGCACACATACGCCACAGGCTGTCGAAAGAGCGGAGACCAGGACTCTGCATGTGCATGTGCCGTGGTGGAAAACTCCATCGCAGCGCCTCTTTTCCCTTTTATGTATGTCTGCCGCTGCCACTGACTTGCCGTCCATTTGTCTGTTCCGTTTCGCTGTTTGTTGAATCATCAGCATACCTAGCTGTGCATCGCAACTCTCACTCAGCAAGGAAACTGCCTTGATCATATATCACACCACCATCTCATATCCATTACCACCATTACCACATCCCGTCCCGCCTGCCCGCCGCCTGCCTCCCTCTACCTCTACCCACAGTACCTATAGCTGAACCCTGAGTGCAAACTCTACGGTATCGCCTCATAGGACGACTGGCAGCACTCTTCTTCAGCACGCTCCAATAATACCAGAGCTCCAAGACCAAGACCACGCCCAATACTGTACTGTACCCCCCTTTCTACCAAAAAGCTACAACAAGCGGCAGCCCTCCGGCAGTCGGATCGACGCGGTATACGCAGCCAGCGTGTGATTAGGCTCTCTGCGCCGATCGCCTGCCAGTGTGCGTGCTTCCTCCACTACTACAACCTTGCACTTCTGCTCCCGGCCTGGATCCGTGCGCAGAGTACATTGTCGCGAGCAGCAGCTGTTCTCTTCTACCCGTCTGCCTGCCTGCCTACCTGACTTACTACATACAACCTACCTACTGCGCCCTGCTACCATCTCGCCCGATTGTTGTATACTCTCTATCCGTCTCTACATCTGTCTTACTTTTAGACTCGCCTGCTACTACTGCTGCTACTGCTGCAATACTCGATACCATCGCTACTTTTCTTCACTCCAGTCCCTCGGTCTCGGTCTGCCAACCCGAATTCGAATTCCACTCGCCCAAATTCCCGCCCTTTAGCCAGCCAGCCAGCCAGCCAAACGGCCCGCGCGACTTGCCCGTTGATCAGGGACAGACCTCGCCCTCTGGAGATACGACGACCATCTTGCGCTACCACGCCCGCCGAGCGCCGTTACGCCTGCAATCTGGCCGTAACCCGCGACACTTTCATCGCACTCGCCGCTCACCCTGAGACGTCGCAGTGACACACCCACACGAACAACACCCTGCGCACACCCCGATTCCCGAGCACACCCGCAAACATGTCGCACGGAAAGATGACCCTGTACAAGCTGGTGGTGTTGGGAGACGGTGGCGTGGGAAAGACGGCGCTCACCATCCAGGTTCGTACCCCGAAGCGGGAGCGAAGCGACCTCCTGCTAACATCACAATCCCGCAGCTCTGTCTCAACCACTTCGTCGAGACCTACGACCCGACCATTGAGGACTCTTACCGCAAACAAGTCGTCATAGACCAGCAATCATGCATGCTCGAAGTTCTCGATACAGCCGGCCAGGAGGAGTACACAGCACTTCGTGACCAGTGGATACGAGACGGCGAAGGCTTTGTACTCGTCTACAGCATCTCGTCCCGCGCCTCATTTGCACGCATCGAAAAGTTCCACCACCAGATTCAAAGAGTAAAAGAGTCCGCTGGCGCTGGGTCACCCACGTATCCAGGCTCACCGCTGTCACAGACTATGAATGCATCCTTCGGGCCAGCGCCGGTCATGCTCGTCGGCAACAAGTGCGATCGCGTCACGGAAAGAGAAGTCTCCACACAGGAAGGCAGCGCTCTTGCGAAACAACTCAACTGCGAGTTCGTCGAGGCGTCGGCGAAAAACTGCATCAACGTGGAAACGGCCTTCTTCAACGTCGTCCGACAACTGCGCAAGCAACGAGCAAACGCGCCACCGCCCCGCGACTCCAAGGGCTACAACTCGGGAGCCAACAAAGGCCAACGACCAGCAAAGGACGCGTACTACGATCACGACAGGAAGGAGGAGAACCGCTACCGCCGGCCACGGAAGAACCGAAGCGAGCGTGGTGGCGGATCCAAGTGTGTTGTCCTCTGATTCAGGTCCTCTGCCACACATGTACATGAAGACGAAGACGAAACGAGAGACGGCCGCGCACGGCGGCTCGGCGGTAGTATCGAGACCATTCGCCTCACGCTGCAATAGCCAACTCGAGCTCTCCCCGCAATCTTCGTCGGGCACCAACAATTTCGAGCCCTCTCAGCCGACCTTGCACTCTACTTCATGCCGTGCCGGAATGACGGCCAAGCAGCCCGTTGTGCTTGTTTTCGAGAGTGTTCGACGTTGTATCTCGGCGTATGCGGAGTGCATGACGCCAAACGACAATGCAGGAGCTCCTCAACACACGGTACAACCCGCGACGTGCAATTGGAGAAGCACTTGCCCTCGCCCGCCGAGCCAGATCTGCATTCTCGGTTTGCCGGAGGATTCCTTCCATCCCATCGGCCTTTCCGGCGGTTTTCTATGCGATTTAGCCTGATCAATCTCCCACGCGAGCGCCGCGTGGTCAAGCGAGATTAAAACGCCACGCGGAGTCGGAGGATTCACCGCCGCACTGTCCTCTACTTCTCCCCCTGTTCTCCGTATCCCTGCGGGCACGCAGGAGTCGGAGATCACATGACTAGCGTACGTCTTGCGGCGGTTCTTTAAAGTGCGGCGGCAATTGTACGCGCGGACGAACGTCGTGCCGTCCAATGCAGCTTACCAAGACGAAGAAGGATCAGGGCTTTGTCGGTGCGTCAAGAGGATTGGGAGTGATCGACTTAGGCTCGGCCTCAACTGTTCTAGAAACAGGGTCAAGGGCCGTTGTTCAGTTCCTCGCTTGCACGCACGCGACTCTGGGTGGGATCCAAGACAGACGAGGAGCACAGATGAGGAAGCGAGATGTAGGAGCGACAGGACGATTCTTATTCATTCACGATTTCCACGAGTCTATTGAACGCACAGTAGTTAATAAAGCCGTTCTAGTTTGAGGCAGGGCATTGTTTGTTGTACACCAAAAATTTATATCATGTACGGAAAGGAAAATGACTGTCAAGTTGTCCTGACCAATTTGCCTCGCGCTCTGCATGTTTGCGCATGAATGTATCCCTACTATTTCCCTCATCTTGGGACCACGAGTTCGAGATGCATTGATACGTATTCTAGAAGGAATCTTCATAAAAAGTATTCTTGATCACTCACCGAGCAATGGCAATGAGACTAGAAAGCAATTGTATTTCGCAGTCGCAAAAAATAATTAGAAAAAGGGAAAAATTCCAAAAAGAAGAGGCTCGACTCTGCTTAAGAGGAGCGTGTGGGTGAGAACAAACGCCCACCTAAATAAAGAGCACAAAAGAAACAACTTTTCCTGAGCCCAACCGTCGGTCAATGTCGAGAGCAAGATGGTGGCGATAGTGCGTGTCCACATCTTTCCCCTATGCCTGTCCCAAATACAACTCAAAATCGGACTCAGTATTGAAGAGATGGAAGAAAGGTAAAAAGGCTAGAAGAGGAGGAGAAGGATTCCGAAGAAAGAGTCCGAAAATGGAAAGAAAAACGAGACTGTCGGCTGTCGGCTGTTGGCTGGTTCGGTTGCCTTGAAGAGTTTGGGATGAATAGAGGCAGGTGGTGATGGTCAGGTGAGGTGCGGAGAGATCGGTGAAATCTATTCACACCATCATGCCCGGCAGACTACTCCTCTGCCTCCTGCCCCTGCGCTGCTCCTTCATCTCCAACTGCGCCGCCATCAGTTTGGCTTGCACCCAGGCGCGTTTCTGTTGATTTTGGCGGATGGCGGGGCGATTGAGGAGGTCGGTCAGGTGAGGGATTGTTGCTGAGGAGTTCATCAGAAGTGGGATGTCGGAATCTCCATCGTCGGAAGAGAAGGACGACGAGCGGTCGGACTGTGAGGTTTGTGGTGGTGTGGGTGTTGATTTTGATGATGATGTTGAGGGCGAGGTTGGCAAGTCGTCTGACGAGGAGGATATGCTCAGTCTTGAGGTTTGTTGGGGTGCTGGCATGCTTGTTGGTGATGATAATGAGTCCATTGTTTTGGTAGAATTGATGAGTTTGGTTGTGGTATTATTAACTTGTCGACTTGTCCCAGTGGGTGAATTGCTGTATGAGTATGGCGAGTAGTCAGATGTTAGGGCAGCGTTGGAAAGTGACTAGGTAAGTAGCAACGGTGGTACTGAATGGAGGATAGTAGCAGTAATAGTAACAACGGCAGGAGCGAATGCTATTAATGGGCCGAAGTAAAGTAATAATGCAAAGATATAGTTGAAACCAGTCCGTAAAAAAGGCGGAGGAAGCACAAGTTCAAATGATACACGAGCGCATCAGAATTGCGTCTTCCTAACAGGGAATGCTGCGAAGTGAGTTGGTCGTGCCTTGGTGGTCAAGATCAAGGCTCACACAGCCGATGAAGAGCGAATTCCGACATTATGGCGTTTCGCATCAGGGGCAGGCACTGACTGGGTTTGAAAATGGCAAGCCTTGATTTGCGAGTTGAAACTTGAATCACGATGCGCTGGATTTGGCTGAGCTAGAGGCTGCCTCTGCACATGCTTATGTTTGTTGAATAGACATTTCTACCAGCATCAGCATATCTATGCCATGCCAGAATTACTGATACTGCTGACTATTGGAGTCTTGTCTGGTGAGATAGCAAGATCTTGGCCCATCTATTTATCAGTATCTCGCCGATATAAAGGCTTTTCGTAGCATGGATACACCATTGTTTTATCGACATACTTTGACATGACCTGGAAGTGAGATTGCCGCCGCCTCACGTGTAAGTGGAGTCGGCCGGTGCAGATCGAGGCTTCGAGACCGTCCTTCGAATCCGCATCGTGCCGTGAAGACCCGACGCTTGCCAACAATGCTGTTATCATTTGCTGTCTTTCCCATCTCGTTTGGTAGGGCTAGTATTGGATGTGCCGTGTCTATACCATTGCTGTTGATATTCTTAGACCCAACCCGTTCACGACCGTTGAGGATTGTTCACACAGAGAGCGCCGCATGGTAATGGGGTCCAACACGTGCGTGGCCCATTCGCGATTCGCAAGAACGCAGAGTCTATTGCCGTGAGTCGCCAATCTCTCTCTCCTCTATCGCTTGATAGACTTTGACTTGGGCCAATTTCGATATATACCGATGTACAGAACCCCTTTCGGTTCGGTGCGGCGGCGAGCATTGTGATCAAAGCTTCGTTCCCCTTTCATCGCTCTGACGTGGCACGTTGACGTTCAGAATCTTGGAAGACTGCAATTCCCTCATCGCAAGTCCGCAACACCACAAATGGCGCACATGAGACTGACCGCATCTCCGTTGTTGCTGAGTTCGTACCAGCGAGTCTGAAAAGTCTTCAGGTGCCGTGACAGCACCTGTGAGCCTCGTGTCTGCGACTCGATATCTCATGAACGTCGTCTTCTTCCATCACAATTGCATCAGCCCCATAAATCCATCCCACAGCACATCCTCAGCTCAACAATCAACCTTCCAAACCCGCATCAGCGACCTTCAGCGTCTCGAAGTCTTCGCGGAACTGCGCCATCATCTTGCGACTCTCCCAAAATTGCTTGCCATACGATATGAGGATTTCCTCCCCTGCTTTGATTCCATACTTCCGCTTCCCAGCTTTGCCAGCGGACAACACGAAGATGCCCACTCTGCGCTCCCACTTACTGCCGCCTGCGCGTTTTGTACACGGCACTTTGATGAAGCAGTCTCTGAACTCTGCGTTGGGCCGGTCGGCGATGCCACGGTAGTCGTTGGCACACCTGGACTGGTTGCCCGACTTTGACGCGTCGACGCTGAGGTCAATGTCACGGTCGAAGCAGAGGTCGTAGTCACTGTGCGGATCCGTGTCGGATTTGCTGTTGTTGTGTATGTGCCCCATGTAGAGGATAATAAGTCGGTCCGGTTCCAGGTGCTCTGCGGCAAACAGTCCTCGCTGACCTCGAGCCGGGTGCTTCTCGTCTTCGATGATTTTTATCACACATGAGCTTGAAGTGCTCGTTAGCTGTGCACTCGATACTTTGCTATGGGTTTCGAGTTCGACGGAAGTGCGTCCCAGTTGTGCTCGTTGCTCGGCTGTGACTTCGTCTGAATAGGTGTGATCCCACAGGTACGTGATCTCCTCTGGCCAGTTCTTTGGCAACTCGGCTGTGTCTGTTTCCGACTCGTGTGGCTCGTCTTGCTTTTTCTTGTCATCTTCTCGCTTTTTCTTAGCAATCTCTTCTTGTTTCTTCTCCCATTCGATCTGCTTTTTGCTGGCGTCTTTCCGTGGCATGATGGTGGAATTACACGTCAGGCTCAGTGTGCTCGAATACCGAAACTTCTGACCAATGCCGAGTGGGAATTTCGATGTGGCCTACTCATGATCAAGTGACCGCAGCAATCAATGTGTTGGAACACTTCTCCTTTAAAGTCATCTGCAAGGTTGTCCTGTGTTCTCTCCTCATGCGTGGGAGTGACGGCCAAGGTCAAGATGCGGGGTTGTATGTATGTACTGCTTAGCACCACCATAACACACACAAACGAAGACGATGGCCCGAAGCTTAATTTGCCATGCAAAGTGCCGCAGAGATGCAAATTTACATTATGGTTTTTAGATATAGTACACAACAATGACAAAACCCTGAGCCTGTTCAAGATCCCGCTAAAACGCTTCAAATCGCCAACACCACTCATGCCGTGCTATCCTCACTGCTTCCCTTCCTCAAAGTCAACAACGAACGATGTGTCGCAACACTTCCACCAAAGCTTGGAAACCACCTCTGCTGACTCCCCAACAGCAACCACTCTTCAGCTTCATTGCGTACAATCCCGACAAAACCAAGGGACATCCTCCGGCGGTGACCTCTTCAATCCCGCGCAGTAGAAATGGAACCATTGTCGCTCACAGTCTGGGTTGTCACACCCGACCATGGGCCCAGCGCTAGGCGAGTCGCAATAGCAGTATCTCTCCGCCGCCTGGTTCTCGATTTGTTTTGACTTTCGTCTCTTTGGCGGTGTGGGAACGACTTCAGGCTCCTCTGCGTCCGACGGCGGCGTTTCTTCTCGCGCGACTTCTTCTTCTTCGTCTTCGTCTTCTTCATCCTCGGCGGGTTTGTGTTTCTTCGTGTCTCCATTGCGATGCTGATGCGATTCCTCGTCTTGGTCGTCCTCCGAATTTTCCGGCGCCGGCTCGCTGGCCTTGCGCTTCACTCCTTGTGATGATTCGTGAACCTTGCTGCCTCTGGGGCTCTCGGATGCCTCGCTGGCGCCGCCCTCCACGTTGGCGACAGGATCGTGGAGCGCATTTGTGATCTTCTCCATGGCCATGTTGTCGCCTTGCACGGTCTCCTTGATCTCGGGATCTATCCAGCCCTCAGTCCAAGACCCGCCGAAATCGATGATCCAGAGCTTGTCGTGTTTGTCTACCAGAAAATTGTCTGCTTTCGCGTCGCCGAAGATAATGTCATGTTGATGCAGGACTTTTACCATTTCGTTTGCTTGTGACGCCCATGCTGCACGCTTGCTGTGGGGTACTGCGGCCCGAAGCATACCCGTTAGCGGGGTCGGGTCGCCGCAAATGTTCTGCTGAAGGAAACCGATCGCTCGTGTCTTTGACGTGCTGTCTGCCACAAACCCAGCAAGGCGAGGCGCGCAGATCTTGTCCGCGAGATCTGGCTGAGCGATGCGGTTGAGGTGCCAAAGCTCCCTTTTCGTCGACTGGGGCGCGTAAGAGTCGACCGCTTTGAAGAACAGCGTCTCTCCGGTCTCCTCGCAGCGCACCTGGGTTGGATGATATGGCGGAGGCGACGCGCTGCCGGCGAGCACCGTGAGTTTCCTCGAATCAAACCAGGGCACATCGATGTCGCGGATGTACTTTGGTAGCGTAATCTCTGGCTTCAGCTTGGCTATCCGGCGCTTCAGCTCGCTCGACGCATCCAATTCGACTGCGCAGAGCTCGTCCTGCTTAGAAATATCCAGCTCAAAGAAGTGCGTTCTCGAGCTGTAATAGTCTTGCAAGGAAGGCTGTCGGTGCTTCTTGGGCGTCTTCCTGCGAACAGGGTCAAGCATCCACGATTGGAGAGCTTCTTCGGCGTCTTCTACGCAGTCTGCTCCACTGCTCTCTTTGTCTGCTGTCGCAGGCTCAGAAACGGCAATCTCTACGCCGCTATCCCGGCTTTGACTACCCTCTTCATCACTGCTCTTTCGAATTACGGCGATCAACCGTTTGTACTCGTCGTAAGTTTGGCCTTTCGTTCCTTTGGTTGACTTTTCGAACTTGGCAGCATCGGCTATGATGTGCATTCGCACATTGTCTTCGGTGTAGACGGTAAGGGCGGCGCTGTCCTCATCGTCCAACAGAAAATCGAGGACGTGATGAGGGTAGTATTCGACTGGCTGGGCGGCCGAAGGCATGACTTCTGGGTTGGACTGAAGTATCCGCGTGGTCTTGATAGGACGACACTTGAGACGAGAGATGTATACTGAAAACTACGAAAGGCGACGAGAGCATCTGCTACATAACAACCACTTAACGCGCCAGAAAAGACTACGCGCCTCTTCACTAGCACCACCATTATGAGCGAAAGATTACAGTATGATAGCAGCCAGGGAGTGTCTGTCGTCATGACTTTTTGGCACAGACAAGTCATCTGAAACGGAACCGTTGACGGGTAGCCAGGTACGATCTGCCCTGCGACTCGATAGTAGAGTAATGATAGTGCCATTGGGATCTTAGGAGAATCCTCTGGTGGTGACGAACACGAAGATCTGATCGCGCTCTTTAGTGCTTGCATTAGCGCGTTTGTAGATCGATCACATCGATTTGGACGTCGGCGCGGCGGCTGGGACGGATTGGGTTTGCTTTCGGGTGGCTGGTAGACACACGTGCGACATCTCTGATGCATCTCGCTGGAACGGTTCTGGAGCTGAGTGATGGGTTGGAGAACCTTTGGTCTGATGGTTCCATGTCGTTTTCGAGGAGACGGCATTGGTTTCCTACTCTATTGATGCGCCCGACGGGATTTGTTGGCTTTCACAGGCTCCTTTAGTTACTACGAGAACGATAGGCATTTTTAAGACCAGCTAATGCATACATATACTATAGGTACAGACTAACGAGGTCTAACCACAGAGTCGGACGATTTGAAATGTGTATATGCGCTCATACTTTCGCTCAAAAGACCTTCTTTTCTCGAGAGCGTTACATCGACTTGTAGTGACTAAGAAGAACAGATCGTCAGACGACCACTAAGCCCTCCAAGCTATGGCGTGACACGAAAAGAACAACGATACCTCTCTGAATCCTTTCGCTTCACGAGGCCTGCTGCGCTTCCGCACTTCTCGTTGCGCCTCCGTTACGCGCTGGTCGCGAGGTCTCTTTGTTGCCCATCTTGGTGTCACTCAAAGTGCATGGCTGTTGTATCGCCTGACAAGGTGCTTTGCACTGCCTCAGAAAATTCGCTAATGAGCGGTCGCGGTTGGTTACGAGTGGTTCCGATTAGCTACTAGCTATAGGATCTCACCGGTGTCTTGACAAGGCTGCGCAGATGGGAGCATATCGGTACGTCGCTTCTTGGGACGTTTATAACGAGATGGAGTAGCTGTTATGTCGAGAGTCTTCGGAAGAGTTCTTCAATGAGTACCCATCTCTATACCGATCCGCTTCAATCCACCAATCAGTTCACATAACCCGAGCGTTCGTTGCTATATCAAGACATCTTCGTCAACATGAGCCGTGGCGCAGGTGGCGGTGGAGGTGTCGCTCAGCTTGGAGAAGACCTTGGTCATCACTGGAAAGATTACGGTCTGTGAACAGCACAACCTTTTATCGACACTGGTGCTGACAGGCTTCTAAGTCCCGGGCTCCGTCTGGTTCTATCAACCGAACAACATCGCACCACCAATCTTCGCCGCAGCCTACTTTGCGTCTGGCGCTCTCCATGCATGGCAGACATAGTAAGTGAGCGAGTAATAGTATCAGCGACCCGATCGTGCAACATTGATCGTTTTTTTTAGTCACTACAAGTCCTGGAGAATCACCCTCTTCCTCCCCTGGGGCGCCCTCCTAATGACTGCCGGCTTCATCATGCGCGAAATCGGCGCATTCAACATCTCGGACCTTGGGATCCTGATCGCAAGCGTTGTGCTCCTTCTCTCGGGACCTCCAATCTATTCGGGAGCAGCCTACTTCATCCTAGCTCGTACCCTCTACTACATCCCCTGGCTCTCGCCACTGCACCCAGGAAGGATCTTGACTACCTTCATCGGGGTAGATTTCCTCATCGAGCTCATGGTCGCCAACGGCGCGGCCAAGGCTGTGAATACCTCCGCCAGTGCGGCTGAACAGCAGGCTGGTGCTATCCTGATCAAGACTGCATTGATTCTACAGGCATGCACTTTCGCCGCATATGTCGCCATCCTGGCTATCTGGCACACGCGGGCTAAGCGTGCGGGTCTCATGACCGGTAATCTGCGCAGAGTCGTTGCGGTCATGTATGCTTCGGCGGCGCTGATTTCGGTGCGCTGCATCTACCGGATTGCGGAGTATTTCGAGGGTTGGACGGGTGAGCTGTAAGTGTAAGAATGACTGTCCTAGTTGACCTTTCTTGACGTGCTGTTCTTCACCTCATTCTGGCTGCTGAATCCGGAGCTGACCTCAGGACTTGTTTCTTCGCAGGAACACCCACGAGGCATACTTCTACGTCTTCGAAGGTGTAGTCATGCTCACCAACTCCGTCATGTTGAACTTCATGCACCCTGGCCGACTCCTACCGCGAGATTCGAGAGTGTATCTGGCGCCCGACGGTTTGACGGAACTGAAAGGCCCGGGCTGGCGAGATCCGCGTAGGTGGTGGTGGCAAGTTGTGGACCCGTTCGATTTTGGTGGCTGTTGCAGGAGAGATGAGAGGTATGATTTTTGGAATCATCCAGACTCCGTCGGTGGAGAGGCAGAAGAGGTACTCTCGAGGGTTGATGGCGAGGCTGGCAAAGTGGAGACGTCGGTGGCATCAGAGAGGGAGGGCAATGGAGTGGCAGTGCCGGATCGTGGTGCGGGGAATCGGTCGTTGTGACTGCGGTTTAAAAATCCTTTTGGCCCTTTTCGCGGCGCGTTGAAGAGTACCCGGAAGCAATGAAGGCGTTTTTGACTAGATGTCATTCTGAGGGATACTGATTGCGTTTTGGCAGAGCGACGCCGCACCCGATCGTCCTGTTTGAAATGTCTCCAACTAAGCATAAGTAGGCTGCAACTTCCCAACCAACCGCAGCGCCACTCTCTCCGGTAAGTCGTTCTCATACATGTGTCTAGCCCACCGCTCGACCAAAGCCCTAGTGTCAGCCGGATCGATAATCTCCTCGATGCTGAAATGATTCGCGGTCCTTATCGGATTCATCAGTCGGCGGTACTCTTCATCCAACTCCATGTACCTTGCCTTTCGAGCCTCTAGACCTTGCTCCTTTTCGATCTTCTTGAGTTCAGCAGAGTGGCCGACTTCGATCCCGCCATCCAGCGGGAGACTGCCCCATTCTCCTGATGGCCAGCCAACGCGCATGTGCGGGTCTCTCGCCTCGAGCATCAAGCTCCCTGCCACACCGTACGCCTTGCGGACGATGACGGAGAAGATGGGGACCGTCGTGGTGTAGTAGGCCTTGGTAAGCTCGACGCCCCATCTCATCGTCGCCTGCTTCTCGGCAACCGTTCCGATAGCGTAGCCGGGCACGTCCACGAATTGGACGATGGGCAGATTGAAGACGTCGCAGAACTTGAGGTGGCGGAGGATCTTTTGTGAGCCTAATGCGTCGAGGGCTCCAGAAAGGACTTCAGCGTTGTTGGCGATGACTCCAATGGGTTTGCCTCCCAGGTGAGCTAGACCAACAATGGCCGTTCGACCCCAGAGAGCACCGATCTCGAAGAACGAGCTGTCGTCAACGACTGTAGCAATCAGACGGCGGGAATCGTACATCCGCTCTCTTCTCCGCGGAATGATCGATCGCAAGCTTTCGCAACTCCTGTCGACCGGATCTTCTACCTCTGAGCAAGGCGGCACTCGAGTTCCACAGTTGGGGAGATAAGTCAAGACAGTTCTCAACTGCTCAAACGCTTCGGCCTCGTTCGCAGCAAGATTGTCGATAGTCCCGTTGGCGCAGTGTACTCCAGGTCCGCCCAGGTCCGCGAGGCTCAAGCCTTCCTCGAAAGTTGCGCCCGCCACGACTTTCGGTCCAGCATTGAACAGCGATCCAATGTCACCCGCCATGACAGAAAAATGGCAACTGACAACCCTAGCAGCGCCCAGCCCAATTGCAGGTCCCAGCACAGCGCCCAAGTTCGGAATCCCGCCATTCAGCTGCTGCATAATCGAGTCCATCCCGTGGAAAGGCGGCACGTACGAGAATCCCGTCGAGCGAATCGTGCTCACACTTCCACCCCCAGAAGAGCCATCTACCAACTTGATCATGGGCAACTTCAACGCGACCGCAAGCTTCTCCAAATACGTAGTCTTAGCCCACAGTGCACCATCAGCGTGTCCGGCGCGCAAGCTGAAGTCGTCTGCGGTGAAAACCACTTCGCGACCGCGCAGCTTGCCAAACCCTTGCACGTTGTTGCTGGGAGTGAAGGCTTTGGGCTCTTCGCGCAGAGCGTCCAGCTGCTTCCACTCGACCGAGCCCGTGGCGCTGCCGATTTCGCGGAAAGTGCCTTGGTCGAGAAGGAGCTCGACGCGCTCGCGAACGTGCAGCTTGCCGGCTTGCTTTTGGCGGATGTAGCCTGTGCGAGTCGTATCTGGTGTTGCGGCGAGCTGGCGAAGGGTGGCCAGTTGGCCGCGGATGTCGCTCCAGTCGGCTGGTGGCTCGTCGTTCTTGATTTGTTTCTTTCGTCGGCGGGGGGTGTTTGATTGTGGGGTTTCATTGCTTTTGTTTTCGAGATGGGAGGAGATCTGCGAGACTCGCTGTGTTGCTCTTGTTGTTTGATCGTTTGATGGCGAAGAAGACGCGGGCGTGGGCTTCCCTTCATTCCCGTTCTGGTCGCTCATTGTGATGTTGTTCTATATGCTTGTAAATGTTAGAGCGGACACTTCTTTCTCGTTGTAGAACGCTTGAACGACATCTAATCGTTGAGTAGCCGATGGGTGATGCGTGAGACAGCACTACAAGCCGAGGTCCTCCTCAATGCTCACCAAGTGGGGCCAAGATCTGCATAGCCATGCCTAGGTATTCCAGAAGTCAAGATTCAGCATGCTCACTTTCATGTAGTATTGAAGAATGTCCAGTGGATGCATTGGCTAGCACGTATGAGTAGACGCGTAAAGCAAAAGTGGAATGCTGTCTAATACAAGAGTAGTAAGCGACTTCATGGTCAAGTTAAGTCCTTCGGCGCCAAGTCCGTAGACACCACACCACACCGTGTTTGAAAACTCCTTTGAACTCCATGCTTTCGTGAACAACAACGCCCGCAGCTTATAAGAGTCGCCGCATCATGTTTCACCCTGCGCCTCGCCGCCATCGTCGTCGTCTTTTTCCATTTCTGCCGCGAGAGCGGCCTCGAGGTCAGCATCATCGTCGTCATCCTCCTCATCTATGCCATCTAGATCATCGGTCTCTGGAGCGTCGACAGCGCTGATATTTCCGTCGCCAGTTCCAGCGGTGGCCATGTTGGTCAAACTGGTAGTCCTGCCCAACGCTTCCTTCTTCCTCTTCTGCAGTCTGCTGCCTTCGGGATCTGAGGCAGGAACGTCAGCCGCAGCTTCTTCCTCTCTTTTACGCTTTTGGCCACTAGGCGTCGAAGTCGTTGATGAGTCACTGCGGTTGCCGCTCTCGGATTCAGTTTCGCTTTCGTTTGGGTCGATGTCCTCATCTTCCAAAAATTCGGCAAACTCATTGTCGATGTCATCCCAGTCATCTTCGACCTGGCCTTCGATCGGACTGGTGTCTTTATCATCCATGTGTGGTGCATACTTGGCCATTTCTTCGTCGTCTGTGTCTATTCCGGACACTGATCGTGTTCCATCCTCAACACCGTTCCCAAGATCGTTGTCGGCTTCGTTCTCAGTGAGTGCAGCCTCTTCGTCCGAAGATGAGAGCGTACCAGCTTCCTTGTCTTCGAAACTACCAGGCAAGCCAGCGGTTCCATTTGTTGGTGCATCGGAGTGGATTCTAAAAGGGCCTTCATCCACCTTGACCCACTGTGAAAAGCAGGCAAAGAGCCAACCGGTGTGAACGATCGAAATTCTCCCGCCCTTCTTCGCAGCCTGTCGGACCTTTGCCGTTCTCCGTTCGGGACTCGCAATAACGTGGGTGGTCTTTTTGGTGATGTTCTCTGTTACTGTGGCGCCAAAGGTTTTGGCCCACGTGACAGTATCGTAGGTGTGGATATTCACACCTAGTGGCACTACACCGGAGAAGACGATATGAGTGTCACCAAGAACACGAGACTTCATCTCCTGCATGATGACTGCGGCGTCCGGGATGATCAGGCCTGAAACGGTCTGTTTCTTGGGCTTTCCTGCACGTAGCTCGGCGACGCGACCAGCTTCGCCTGCGGACAAGCCTTTTTCGTACTCCTCGTAGAAAGCATCATGCACGTTCCGGAGGTTCTTGCCGAGTGGTTCAAGTTCGTTGTCGTCATTCTGTAGAAGATTGTGGCGGTATCTGGGATGATCGGCTGGGTTTGTCCTCTTCTCGGCCGATCCGTCCTCGTTTAAGATTTCAATGGCTTCAGCAACAGCAGCTGAATCTTTGGCATCCTTGGCCTCTTCGTCGGCTGCATCGAGGATCTTCTGCTTTTGCAAAAGTGGCCTATCCGCAAGTTGAGATGCGAGAATCTCGTCGTGCTCGTGCTCTTTCTTCTGCAAGGTATCCTCGTCCTGATCGCCGGCCATGGAGACCATGAGTTCGACTGGAGACATCTCGCCATTGGCCGCAGGGGGTGTCGTCGGTGGGGTGGGAGGTGGTGCAGGTCGCTCTGCAGGGTCGCTTGCCTCCTTAGACTCCTCGCCGCCGTTCGATGCAGCTTGTGGTGTGTCGGCATTTGGGGCCTGCTCAACCTGAGGCCTAGCTTTGGGTGCTTCGATAACATGCTGCTTAGGCAAGAAGCTGCTGTTGATGTCGCCAACTCCCACGAAAAAGTCATAAGCATTGACCTTGATGAGGTTTGTAGACCACTTCCAGACATCGCCACGATCATCAATGATCACCACCATTCTCGTATCCACCGGGAAGAGGCGCTTCAGAGCCTTGTTCATACCCTCAGCCCCGTTTGTGTCTCTTGAAAGCACGCGTTGTCCGAATATGGCACGCTCCGGGTCGATCATGTCCGTCACCAGTTTTGCATAGTCGCGCGATGCCATGGTGTAGACGTGCATCTCGTAAAGCTTCGAGACTTCGGCCAGGAACTCTTTGAGACCAGGCCTGGGCTTGACGTAGTAGGTCTTGTCGTCGTGCGGCAGACGGAAGGTTGCGACGTCTTTCAGCGCCTCGTAGTTCGGATTTGATGGGTCGTTTTTCCACTCTCCCACGGTCTCCTCAATGCAGCATTGAATGACCGTCTGATCGAGGTCCACCACGAGAATCAGCTTGCGCTCCTCCAGTAGTCTGCGCTTTGCCTCCTCATCCGCGCGCTCCGTCTCGCTTCTGCTGATCATGACCGTTTGCATGCCCTGTCGGTTGTGTATGGTGTTGAATGTCGCGCGATCCGTCCCTTTGACGGTGCTGTTGTAGTTCTTTGCCTCTTTCATGTCCTTGCCGCAATCGGCGCATAGTCCGCCGAATTGCACCTCGTGTCTGCAAGACTCCTCGACCTCTGCGACAAGGGTGACGCCTGTGATGACCTGACCGACGGCGACGTCCAAGGAAGTCAAGATACCCTCAAACTCCGACTCGAAGGTCGCAGGCCATGTGCGCTCGACTTCGACGTCGATCTTGCCATCTTTCTCGGTCCAGGTGCCCTCCATGACCTTGGACTTGTACTCATAGTTGAACAGCGGCGCATTTTCCGGGAGGGTGTCGCCAGGCTTGCGCAATAGGCGCGTGACCTTGATAGGGTAATGCAGGGTATGGGGCGTGCGGATATGCATTGGCGATGATAGAGGTAGGGTGTTTGTGGGATTGGTTTACGGTCCGGTCACATGCTTTGGCTGGCGCATCTGGTGGGGGGGATGCGAATGGAACCAGGCGGCAATGCGACTAGGCGACAACTATCTACAGGTCACGAGACAAAAGGCAGGTTCATTCACAGCAGAGAGTGATCACAGCCAGATGCTACCGACTTGTAGAGGTAGCTTGCCTTGTTGGAGCTTCGCGATGGCGCTTTCCGGATTTGGACGCGTAGGTATGTATGTAAGTGAACGGGCGCACGCGACTGGGAGGGCGGGCGGTGTTGCGATGGATGGATTGGCGATGGGATGGAGGATAATAAGAGGAGTTGTTCGGGAGGATGGCAAGGGTGTTTGGCGAAAAATGCGAGTGATTGGGTCGTCGGTATGGATTGGTAGAAGAGAGCAGGCGAGGGGTGAATCGGGTTGTTTCTCATGGGAATGGAGGAATGTCACCTCATACTTATAAGTCCCAGGTAGCCCGCAAGGCACTGGTTTGGGGTACCTAGCCGAAGAATGGCCGACTGCGATCATCGCCTGCCAGACATGAACGGCCCTTGGACGCGTACTGCAAACGTCGAACTTGTGTTTGTGAGCACATGTCACCCTCCGCTACCATAGATAAAGTTATTGTATCAAGGTCCGTATACCATTCTATACATCTTCTTCTCATGACATGCCACACTGCAGCCATGTCGGCTACGTCTTCTTCACTGGTAGACAAGGACCGACCGACGTAGGCAGCATCGCGCGCAGGCACAGGCACCTGACACACTATGTACTTACAACAAAGCCAGGCATGCTAAATCTTCGACTTTACCTCCTTGACCACCACTCCATGCGAGCCACTCCTCTCTTTGTCCCTCAGCATGCGCCTTAGAATCTTGCCCGAAGCGCTCTTCGGGATCTCATCGATGAATTCAATCTCTTTCACCGCCTTGTACTTCACCTTCTTCTCCTTGACATACCCGATCAGCTCCATCCCGAGCTCGTGCCCGGCCCGCTCACCGTCCTTGGGCACAATATACGCCTTCGGGATCTCGCCAGAGTATTCATCTTGGATGCCAAGCACCGCTACATCGCTCACCTTCGGATGGCCGAGCAGTAGGTCCTCAAGTTCTGCCGGCGCGACGCCAATGCCCTTGACTTTAATCATCTCCTTGATCCTGTCGGTGATGGTTATGACGCCGTTCTCGTCGATGCACCCTTGGTCTCCCGTGTGCAAGTAACCGTCAGTGTCGAACGACTCCCGTGTTGCCTTCTCATTGTTGAGATAGCCCATCACGATCTGCGGGCCTTTAGCCAGGATCTCGCCCGGCTCACCCACACCACCTTCTGTGCCATCGTCTTTCATAATCTTGACTGTAGTGCTGGCAACTACGGTCCCGACTGCGTGCGCATTCTTGTAGTCGTACAGACTGGGCGGGTGGGCCGTGATGCATGAGCAAGACTCTGTCATTCCGTAGCCCTGCTTGAAGCCAGTTTGAGGGAACTTCTTCTTCAGAAGCTGGATGATTTCCTCGCTCAAAGGTGCAGCGCCACTGGAGAAACGGCGCAGGAAGCTAAGATCGTACTCGTCGACAATCGGGTCGCGTACGAGGCGGATCAGGATTGGAGGCACGAGAAGGAGCTCCTTGATCTGGTATTCAACAACTGTGTCCAGCATTGACTTCATGGTGAAGGATGGTAGCATGACGACTTCGGCGTTGATCAGAGCTGGGAGGTGGAGGGCGTGTACAAGCCCGGTGATGTGGAAGGATGGCAAGACTGCAAGGATCTTCTTAAGGTCCGAAGGGGTGATTTGTATGACCTGAAGGCATTGGGCGATCACATTTTGATGTGCGATCATCACCTAGCAATATGTTAGCCTCTATCCGCACACTGTAGGCGTAGACGTCGCTTACAGCCTTTGGTAGACCAGTCGTTCCAGAGCTGAAAGACAAGAAGCCGCCTGGGAAATATGTCAGTCAAGATCGTCTTGTGCATGCGCCGACATTGAAACTCACAAATGTCAAAATTTGTCTTCCCCTTCGGGATAGTGTAGAACGGTGACTGCTCCTTCTCCTTCTTGCCCATCTCGATCAAGTCTTTGATCGTAGTATGTCCACCCACGTTCCCTTCCAACAAGAACAAGTTCTCCTTTGGAATACCAGCATTCTTCGCAGCTTGCACAGCAACTTCCATGCTATTCGGATGCGTCATCAAGAATTTCGCATCCGCCGTCTTGAGCGCGTATGTCATCTCTTCGACATTGTACGCGGGACTGGCGCCCGAGACTTTCCCTCCGACACGCAAAGTGGCGTGCATTGCGACAGGATACCAGATGCTGTTCTGGCTAAAGAGCGCGACGGTGTCGCCTTCTTGCAACCCATAGCGCTTCTTGAGAGCGGTACTGAGGTGCGTTGCTGCTTCTTTGACTTCAAGCCAGTTCAGACGCTCTTTGGTGAGGGCATTGGTGTAGCCGGCTAGCTGATCGGGTGGGAAGCGAGCAATTGGGGAGTAGGTCGGGTGTTCGAAGAGCCATTGCCAGGTTGTGAGGTCGCGTGGGACTACATTTTACTGTCAATGAGGTGACCTAAGGATTAATCCAAGAACTTTGGACAGGTGTCCCTTACGCAGTATGTCATTCTGCAAGCTCTTGAAAGGCATGCTTGCTGTCACAATTTAGGTTCGTGGGCAATTGGGGCTCGGTTGATGTTGTTTAATTGTCTAATAAATCTGACAGTAGGTTCTACTTAGGTCTTGTCGCTTTATGCATGCTGCCTCTGCGGCTTCCTGCCTACATGGTAATCGCCACCTGCATGTTGGTGCCGCACTTGAGAGCCTCGGTCATGGCAGAGCTTCGATCGAGAAAGGTGGAAGAGGGACTGGACGGAGCTCGAGTCCGTCCGATGAAATGCGGAGACGTGGGTGAAGTGAAGTGGGGTTGACAAAAAAGCAAAAAGACTTGGAACATGGAGCTGTTGTTGGTTGATGAGACGAGATTATGGATAAGCCTACCACCTAGAGACGATCGCTTTGAGTATTATGGGCACTGGAGTATGTGCGCATTTATTCGCTCCAGGTGATGCGAGGACGATTCACTTGTTGATCGTTGTATCTCAACCCTGCTAACTATAGGACGGCAGCTGATCAACGACAATGTTCGACATCCAATGTGCAATACTTGTTTGCAATTGATGAACCAAGATCTCATGTCATATTCACCTGTCACCTAACCATCTCAAACGAGTTTACCTCAAATACTCAGGTGACATGTGCTGATAGTTGTGAGTTTGAGATGGGCTCTTCACACCTACGTTCGGTATTCGATTGATGGTAGCATCGCCTTGACAGTTGACGGGATAACAGTCGTTCAACTTGAATATTATATCGATTATGAAAAACTGCGGTAGGTGATTAACGGCTTTGCCGCCCTTCTCTTGAGTATTTTTGTCCACGAGTATGTGAGCACCATTACTGTGAGCACCATTACCCCAACCCTTACCCTAGACATGCATGCTGTTCAATTCGCCCCTGACATCACGACACCTTCGACACCATTACCTCCATTGACCAACTCGATTGCCTCCGGACCGACCACTAAACATCTAGGGCGCGGAGTATGAAAGGGTTATCAAAACAAACAGAGACGTTGATACTGCATTTTGAGCTTCGCAGGCATTAACCCAAAGACTCCGGCTGAGCACTCTGAAATAAGGACTCCCGATCATCCACAACGCCACCAGATGGATGCGCACAAGACAGGAAATCATTCATTGAACATGAACGTCCAATCCTACAACCTGTCATCACGAAAACCATCATCTCATCAATCGCCGCCACAACCCGTCGAAGAATCCCAGCATCCTGGCGTACCGAATTAGCAAAACAATGATAGCAACAACAGTCACCCGACCGCAACATACCGAGATCAGACCTCATTGAGTTCTTCCAGGGTGTACCGCCCCTTCTCGCAAGAAGCGTCGCAGGAGCACGTGGTAATGCCGACTTTGCCTGGCGAGGTGCGTGAGACGCAGGTCGCCTTGCACAGCTCGCCTGTCGCACTGAGCGAAAAACAGTTTTTCTCGCATTCAAGGCAATCGGTGCTGCTGCTCGGACCGAAACAAGTCGAAGAGTCGGACTCGCAGAGCGGTTCTTCGCGGCGGAGCAGACGGTTGATTGGGGTTCTTCCGGGGACGGCGGCGCAGAGGCTTGCGGCGGAGGCGATTGCGGTGAAGGTGGTGAGCCAGTGCATTGTTGCTTTTGTTTTGTGGCCGTGTGGGAGTATGGCGTGGGAGTATGGTGTGATGAGTGATGTGTGTGAAGTTGAATGGTGGTGACAACGAGTAAGTAAGTTCTGACGTGTTGAACTGTTGATTCTTATGTATCGTTCACTCGGCCGAACGATTCATTAGACAACGACGGAACCGTGGCACAGCACAAACGATGTCGTCAGTAATGGTTTGGAGACCTTGCCAACCAACGTGTGTATTCGTCGCCATTCAACGTCATCGTCTGCACTGATATCTCCATCCGGCGTGAATCTTGACAGGGAACACTGAAACTATACCCTGCCAGTGAGGATTTGATGTTGGTGTTGGTTCTTGGCGATGTCCATGACAAAGACCAGACCATCCTCCAACAACTGCTTTGATGGCAGTGTCCCTGACAAAAACCATATCTTGGCGAATCCTTCAAATCCTTCCAAGGTATCGTCCTTCTGTGCTAACACTCTTCGCCCCTGACACAGACCAAACCTTGGCGGATCCTTCGACGGCTTCTTAGACACCAATGTCCCCGGCATTTCTTTGCGATGATACTACGTCACTGCCAATTCTGATATCAAGTGATCAGCATGGCAAGGTCACGACAATGGACCGCAAGCTACAGGCCAACGATCCTTCGAACACCGGCCAAGTAAATGCACCGCCTCCCCGATTCGCCAGATGTTACTATTCCGGGAATCCGACTCAGACGCCGAATTTCTGAGGCCACTATTGTGTATGCACGATTCATTCAAGAAACATGGCGGTATGCGCGGCGTGACTTGAGTGTTCCGTTCGGGATTGGACGAATTAGCCTTGTCTGGCAGATTGACTGACCGTTGGATTGATCAATTAATCTTTGGATCGCTCCACGTTCGTGCTTTGAGGATGGGAACCCTCGAGTGGTTTCTTACCTCACGAATCTCGATCTGTGCGGTGCCATTGATGTGGAACTCCATGCTCTCGTCGATTTATCGCTGTCGTGGCTTGTTGAACGAATTCCGCCAACGCGCACGGCTTTCGTGTGGAAGAATTGAGGACCAAAGGCGACGTCGAGGCGTACAAGTTGAATGTTGTTGTCGCCATTGCCGCTGTGATCTGTCCGGTTGCACCCTGAGAAAAAAATTATGACGGCAGAATGAAGTCTGACGTAGTGACTGTGACCTGATTGCTTGCGCACCCAAGTACGAACTGCCGGAAATCAACGAAAGAGAATGGAGGGCACTATGCAGGTAACGACGGTCTATCCGCTCAATACAGGTATGTGTTGTGAGATGTCAGGCTGCAACTACCAGATCATCGTCAAACCAGCGACGGTCAACAATGCCGCCCCAACGCTGGCTTCCTTCCCTCTGACTCCAGCACCATGCTCCGCAGCGAGGAGACATTCATCGAGAGCGTCCTCCTCGGTCTTCTCAAGTCGGAAACTTGCCACGCTGTACGGCAATTCCTTGCAAGCCGCCTCATCCTCACAGCCTCCCCATGAGAACCACGGCTCCTCTTCTATCTCCTCGCAATCCTCGCGAGGGAACACTTTCAACGTAAAGCCAGGCGTGTCTACACCCATTCGACTTATGCCGTCCTCTGGATAGGCAAGTGAGGTATAGTTGTAGGCTGTCTCGGGGGAGTACTTTCCGAGCCCAAGAGGCATGAAGCTGTCCGGGCAGCTGGTCGCATCGCAGGTGTAATTGTGCCTGCCGTCCTGGCCATTGGAGAAGACCGAGGCGATGTTGTGGCAAGAATCTGGGGTGTAGTCGGGAAAGAGTCTGATTGTGACGGCTTCTGGGTTGTTGGCGACCCCGAAGCATTCGCTATCGGACGGGGCCGATGCCAATGTAAAGTCTGCCAGGTAGGGACGGGAACTATGGAGGTAGAATGTAAGTAGTCACCCTGTATCATCTTGTCGAGCGATTAGAGCGTACGCGTTCTGGGCACCACACGCCGCTGCAAGCAGGAGAAACAAGATCGGCTTAGAAGGCATTGTCGCGAGTTGTGGCCTGTGTCAATCGGAGGCTTTGATGTTAGGGATACTGAAGAAGCAACCAGGTCCGGGAGAAAGAGAAAGGAAAAGGCGGTATTAAACGTATTGAACCGCGATTATCTGCTGAAGCAGTTCGCGAAGATAAGACCAGACACGAGACAACGTCAGCCCAGAAGAGTCCAAGAAGGTTCAGGGCTGTGATACCAACTAGCGTGAATCCCGCATGGTCTTGATACACGACAAGACGCTCTAGTCATCCTTCGCTCGAGTTGGTTATGTATGCATTGGAGAGGCACAGCACATCACCTCCTGCCTTTGACTCGACGTCTTTCACCAAGGCGTGTTGTCAAGGGTATCGTGAGTCGTGAGTCGCAGGGGGCCGCAGTGCCTAGCACCCTCAAAACCATGCATCGCATTAATTGGCCGTGGCATGCCAACCAACCAACATAGCCTCTATCGAAGCAGCAGCGCTTAGACAAGCTTGGCAAATGCGAGTGGAATCCTTAGAAGCCGGGATAAGGGACGAGGTCGACATGGGAAGTCAAGCCCAGCAGTTTGCCAAGCGCGACGGAATGTTCCGGGTGAACCCTGTTTGTCTGTACTGACGACGACAGCATCTTTGTGAAGACAAGGGAGATGTTCCACCTACCTTGCAAACGGTAAAGATGCGCAGTCCAACCGACAACAACAGGTCAAATTACTCTGCCGATCCAATCCTGGAGGCATTGCTGCAAGTGTTGGTGGCGACGAGCATTGAGCTCGGCTTGCGTCACAGGACCATATTGCAAGCATGACAACCATTCTCAATCAGATGTGTGTTCAGAACCGTGTGTTGGAAGACCGGAACGAAAGCGCCTCTGAAATGTAGAATGATTTAAACCGCCGCTCCCACATCTCGGATTGTCTTGTTCATCCACACAATTACTCTACTTCTTTACCAACAGTTCCAATTCTCATCCAGTCTAACAACAAGCCCAACACGCATCCATCCAACATGCAACCGGTTCACCTCACCTTATTGGCAGCCATTCTGGCCACCACAAATGCGCGGCAATTACTGCCATCCAAAACCACCATTCTACCACCCAAGGAACCCAAAGACGGCCTGTTGTCATCGAAATCCAAGGCACCGCTGCAGCACCGTCAAGCGAGTTACGACACTCTGATCGAGGTCGGCAGCGGACTCGCTGTCGCCCAAGACTTGAGCTCTGAAGGTGACTCCCCTCAAGCCTTCGCCCAGCTCTGGGACTGGATTGAGAAGGATGCCTGCGGATCTTTGGGATGTTCATCCCGAGTTGAGCACTGCGTGACAGCATCGACCGGACAGGATGTCTGCGTCACCGTCGGGGGTAATTTCCCAGACAATCAGCGCGACGATTACATCAAGGGAGCACGCGGCGCTTTCGATCGGTCCGTACGCACTCAAAAATTGTCATCCGGCGTGATTGAGACTGCGACCGACATGATCCGTCTGCTGGGAGAGCCTGGCAACAGCAGCGGGTACAACATCAATGTCGAGATTTACAACCAGGACCGCGATCGGAGTGGCGAAGGCTGCCCAGATACCATCAAGACCATTGCTGCTGGTGGTGCGTTAATTCCTGAGATTGGGGTCGTATTCGGGATGGTCGGTTTCATGTGCGACGAGGTGGAATGGGAGGGCGAGGCTACTGGTTGAGGATCTATTGTACGGATGGTGAGGTGCACGCAAGCCTGTTCCCGCGTGTTGTTAGTCTTGCATCGTTACCCGATGGCTCATTGTTGAGCGAGCGTTGTTGGGGGGCGTCTCGTAGCTGCCTTCCGGACGAGTAGTGCTGCGGAGCAATGGATTCAAGTTTTCTCATCGTTCAGGTGTCTAGTCGGAGGGGTCTGCCAAAGTGCGTCGGGTTCTGGTCAATTCACAAAACAATCAAATCGGCATAACATCGAACTCCGTTAGCCGAGATACTGAGTTGCTGCCCAGAAGATGTAGACAGGGGAGGCGGATAAAGATAGCAGAAGGCAGTCGAGTCAGTCCTCACGTGTTAGGTCGAGGCCAAGTAGAAGGACCGCCAACGTGATAGGTAACTTTGTTTGTCGTGTGTGTTCTGGCATCGCTGATGGGCTGATGGGAAGTGAAGTGCTGTAAGTTAGACTAAATGGAGATGGCGGGGACTTGGCTCAAGCACTCTCTCTTGCATTCATGTCAATCTCGACGGCGCTTCGATGCCACCACACTGTAAGTCTACGGTCGCTGAACCTACCAGTATTCGTCTATGTTGTACCTGGTCCACCGCATCCCAAGAAGGTTCGTATTTTCTGCGCACCTCGTCAGCTGATCTCTCCTTGGCATCCTTTACCGTACCGAGCTCCTCTTCAGTGTCGCCCATCACGACCAAGGGACCTACTCTCTGGACTCTCCTCTTACTTCCCACGGCCGCCTACCTGGAGGTCGCTGCGTCTTGGAGTCGATCGTTTTAATCTCGCTCTGTGTCAGCTAGCAAATCCTTCGAATGGCTGCTCCAAGTGTCAACGTGGCCGTGATAGGCGCTGGTACTATCGGTCTCTCGTTTGCTGCTCTACACCTCGCGAAGAACCCGCATTGCAACGTTACAATCTACGACACACGGTCGGACCTCAGCAAATATGTGGACGACAAGCTTTGCGAATACTTGGTAGACGCCGACATCGAAGAATGCAAGAGTCGTATGCAGATAGCAGATAGCCTTGCTGGGGCAGTCGAGACCGCCAACATCGTACAAGAGCAAGGACCGGAGAACGCAGACTTCAAGCGGACAACGTGGGCGCAGATAGAACAGCTTGCACCGCAAGATGCTCTGTTCTGGTCGAGCACATCAGGTATACCCGCTTCCGAGCAGAGCAAGGACATGGAGAACCAGTCCAGGCTGGTAGTCGTCCATCCGTACAACCCTCCACACATCATGCCACTATTAGAGGTAGTACCATCACTTGCAACTTCTCAGGAAAACATCGACCGGACACTGGAGTATTGGCGAAGTCTTGGGCGCATACCTGTGTTGATTCGCAAAGAGTGCACGGGGTTCGTCGCCAACCGTCTCGCGTTCGCTCTCTTCCGCGAAGCCTGCAGTCTGGTCGCACAGGGCGTGGTAGGTGTAGAGGATCTTGACTCTGTAGTCGAGGCGTCCATGGGTCCGCGATGGACAGTCGCGGGTCCCTTCAAGAGCTACCATGCTGGTGGCGGCGAGGGAGGCCTGACAAGCTTCATGAATAAGATCGGCGGAACAGTTCAGGAATGCTGGAACGCCAGCGATAAAGATATCGAGGCTGGCAACATTGGTGTTGGAAAGCCATGGCAAGAAGACATATGCCGACAGACCGACGAAGCTTATGGTGTAGTTGATACTGCGCAGCGTGATAAAAAGACCAAGGCAGTTCTAAAGGCGGCATCGGAATGATTGATTGACTGAACAAAACAGAAGCACATGTTTTGCATGTCTCGAGTACCACACTTCAAATCCAGCGAGGCAAATTCATGCATGTGTTGGTATTCCCTCCACGATTATCTCGCGCACATGTTTAGCGCTTCAATCATCCGCGAGCAAAATGCTAGTGATTGGCGATTCGTTAGCGCCTCAGAGATGTCTTTCTGAGTACCTACATGCATGTGTACATTGGATGATTTTGCCCCGCAGCGACGGGAAGCTACCTACCTTACTGTACCGATGTCAAACCAACCAAACATCACAACATGCATGTGCACCGGGCTGTGCCGCCTAAGCCTTACCTTTCCACAGACCCGTTCTTCGATCCGACTTGAGTAGTCGCTCACTGACACACATCTTCCTTCATCCTCTTCACACATACTGGTGGTAGATGTGATCACTGCCTGCCAGAGAGGATTTTCGACATCATTCTCTACCTCTAGGCCAGTACGCATGCGACTCACCTCCGTTTGATAATACTGGAGTTTCTGGCTGCCTGGAGCTCGGTGCTGCATGGCCAATCGCGTGACCATGGATGCTTCCACCCAGACGGAAGTTGACCGGCCCGTGTGGGCACTCACAGACAGGTCGCTAAGGCGTTTGGGCGATCTGCCAAAGAAAACTGTGGGCGTGCCAGCAAACACGACTGTCGACACAAAACCAAAGGGAACGTTTCAAATGCTATCCCACGACGTCAAGAGCTGCATTGTTGAGCAAGTCAACAGGCCCTCCGATCTGAAGAACCTTTGTCTCGTCTCCAAGGAGCTGCACGAGATTGCTGTACGTTTCCTCTACCACGATGTCAGTCTCGAAATGGGCAGTCTCAGAGATTATCATATGCCTGCTTTTATGGGTAGTCACAACATCGGCCTGAAGCATATCCGGAAAATAAGACTGTTTCTGTCAAGCGTTCCGAATCCGTGTAACTCAGAACAGCAGGCGACCTTCGCCATCAGCATAATACTGTCATTCCTGCCGGAGAACATCCTCGAGGAGTTCAGGTGCGGCTTTACCGAGAAGTGAGAGAAGCTATGGTGTGCTTTCTTGGAAGGTGTTACACCAGCTAATCGTGTTCATAGTTGGTGTCCATGGCGACCTTTCTCAACGGACAACATGTTGCTGCTGTACCAGAAACAGAAGAGACTGAAGTGGCTCGAAGCCGTAGACGTGGACCGCCCGATACTGGAAGAAATCAAGAAGAATCCCCGTGTTGAAACCGGTCTTTTCGACCATGCGCGGAAGGTGGCCATATATCCCGAGAACAGGGAAAGCCTGAACTTCGGCCGCTACCTCATTGACAAGACGAAGGAGAAGCTGGAGGAGCTCATTGTGCACGCGCACTTCGTACAAATGGACGATGGGAGTCCGACGAGAAACGATGTCAGCATTCGTGAGTTGAACGACACTGCTATCGGTCCTGGTCTGCTATCCAGGACGCTTTTCGCCCAATTCATGCCATTCGATTCGTGCACTCCCTTCCAACACCTGACATCTCTTCGCCTGCATCGGATCAGCCTACGTCACTGCGCAGATACGTGGTGCAAGTTTGTTGATTTCCACAAGATCAAGAGTCTGCGTGTTTGCCACTGTGCCGCTGTCGACTCGCTTCTTGGACAGCTCAGTAAGGCCAACAATCTGCCAAAGGCGTTGCAAGTGCTGGAGTTACAGCACAAGGACAATCACGAGAACGAGGCCTTGGTGGCTCTTGACGGCCTATTGTGTCTTCTCTCGGGATTGACCGTTTTGACCATCGATCTACAAAACGTCAAGACCCTTCCAGGTGTAGCGGGCATCGTTCGCCACGGCAAGACGCTCGAGCAGCTAAACGTTCATTCCTCCGATGAAACTCCCCTGAGTCCCCTACTCAGCGACATGTCCTGCGAAGCTGAAGAACTTGTCTTCAAGACCGAAGACTTCGAAAAGATCTGCTCGTCTGCAAGCAAATTGGAGCAACTGAGCTGCGCGTGGCCTAACAGGTCACTGATCCGTTCTGTGAGTGATGACTGGGTTGCGTTCGAGCGCTCGGTATGCAAGCTATGGACGCTGGTCACTTTGAACATCACTACATGGCCAAGCAATAAACCGAGTGGATCGTTACTCCCTCGCTCCATCTACGAGCAACTCTTACAAGGAGCTTCAACGCGCCTGTTTGAACTGGTGATTAATCGCCCGTCACCTCCGGTCGCATCAGAGATGCCTGGACTTTTCGATCCATTTGACCCGGTCGTCGAAGTTCTTCCGCCCTCAAAGCTTCGTCTGGTAGTCTTCGGCATCAGCGACAAGATCTACGAGCGTGAAGATTCTCAACATCAACTTCTTTACTTCCGATCGTTAGCGTTCGACGCAGAAGGCAGAAGTAAGACGTACGCTGCGCCGCTGGGATGGTGTGCCAGGCATTTCCTGGAGCCAAGAAGTGATATCCTGGAGTTCGTGCTATCGAGGCAGTCAAGGTTACCGTGCAGAGGCGAACGAGGTGACTTGGAGTCCAGGTTTGGGTTCAATGTGGATGACGAGCTGTGACATTGTGCTCGCTCGTTCGTTGTCAGAGTTGGAGACTTGACATTGCGAGTTGTTATTAGCGCGATTAGCACAGGCGAGTGGCTGGCTCATACAGGAGTCTTATGTAATGTTCCATTTTATCACTGGCGCGATATCCATTTCAAAAGAACACTTCTTTTCACCACGTCGACGATGAGATAACTATTGCCATATTGCATCAGTAAATGCATGCGTAGTATATCATTTGGCACTGATTCTTTCGACAGTAAAACATCAACCGCAGCTTATTCGCTCGAACGTGGTCATGACTCCTGATTGGTACATACAATGGCCAGATTCCCCATTGACCACCAAACCGACCGCTGATACCTCTTTTACGGAGCCAGAGACGCCCTCCCATTACTCAACACTGCTTCTACACATGTTCCCAAGCGTCCTCCTCATTGTTTCACTTGACATGAATCAACAGCAAACCTTCCCCGAGGGCTCACAGATGGCCCAAGATACCCAACGGTATCAACAGCAGCCGCAATGGCAGCCTCAGCAGCAGCCCATGGGAGGTGCACCAATCCAACAATCTCAACCTCAGCCACAATATGTGCAGATGCCCGTCGACAGCCCTACGATGCAAATACCGATGCAGAACGTGTCGACACCGCAGCTAGACGCCATGTATTCGCAAGGAGGCCCACAGCAGCCGGTACATCAAGAGAATGCGGGATATGGCCAGCAGGGCTCTGTTCAGCAGCCGCAGCCCTTCCATGATGGCAACAACGCCATTAACGAACAAATGCAACAAACACCGCAGAACTTTGCACAACAGTTTCCAGCCCAGGAGTATCACCAAACAGCGCAGTTCGACCTGTCGATGGACACGAATGCTCAGCCTGGGCAGTTTCAGCAAGACCATCGGCCTCTTCAGCAGCAAGCTGCTCCGCAAGCTGGATACCAACTCGGACCAGAAGGAGGACAACCTATCCGGCCCGGCTCTCAGTCAGCACATGCTGGCAACGTTGTAGCAGACACAGACGCTTCGGCGTGGGAACAAGCGCACGTGACCAAAGTCAACGACAATGCCGGCTTGAACAATCAACCGAGCAGGCCACTACCGCGAAAGTCCCGACAACAGCAGCAGAGCCAAAGTCTACGCGAATTAGAACTGCACAACGCACGCCGGCGAGTCGAAGCCCTCGAAGTAGAGCGCGAACAGCAAGAAATAGCCCAAGCCCTAGCCGCTTCAGCCAGGGATGCGCCCAATTTCGCGGACATCGAAGAGCAGCTCCAACAGCAGATTCATCAGGCGCAACTACTCTCGCTGGATGCGTGGGAACGGGAAGTCCGGTGGAAGATCCAGGAGCAGCAGCAGCAGCATAGCGTAAACAACCAAGCTAACAGCACGTATGATGGCGATGGTGGTCTCCCCTGGCAAGGACAGCCATCAACCCTGCCGTCACATCTGGGATCGAACTTCTCGGACCCACGCCATGGAGTGGCACTGAACGGTCCAATTCCAATGATGCAGGGCCAGATGCCACCTCCCCCGACTCCTTCCGCGCGAGGCTCGGTTTCGAACTTAGGCTTCCGTAGTCCGACTCCACGATCTCAGACTCCGACACGAGGCATCCCTTTGACTGACGCGGCGAGGAATGCAGCGGCGGAGGACGCTCAGCGTTGGGAAGCGTATCATCGCGGCCTGAACGCTCATGATGGTGCGTCGGTTTCGACGGCTACGGAGTATACCGTTATTCCGGAATATAGTGAGGCGAGTACGGCGAGAGGCGGGTCAAAAGGCAAGGGGCGGATGACTCGTTGAGACGGGTATGGCTGTAGATGTACATCCGGTGAGATATGGCTGTGTGGGTGTTTGATTTGGTTTGGGTTTGGGTTTGGACAGTATTGCGTCCTCAGTATGCATGTTGCTGTATTATCAGCGAGTTTCGTCTGTCAAAATCGCCCGTTTGACTTTGAGATACTCATAGCGAATCGTTAGCATCCTACTCAAACAAACGTTCCGTTCGTTCCGAACGTGCCAGTACCAGTAAGATCTTGTGTTTGACAAATCTTGGCACACGCCTTGCATGCCAGTGTTCAGCTGTTCAAGAAAACACGAAGCGGCTCACGTGTAAGAAAACTTCCATTAAAATACGTACTCGTCAAACATTACGGCGCACATCAAGGTGTGGTCATGCCCGCCAATCTTTTGACAGTCAATTGTGGCTTCAAGCTGACCACGTACGTCAACCGGTCCGTGAACAAGTGGCTCAACTCGGCATGCATCGCAGGAATAGCACCGAAGACAAAGCCGCCTATGGGAAACAGCACTGCCTCGAAGATACCCGCCACCTGGAAGACTTTGGTGCTAAATCCGTCATGATCGGCCATGTCTTCTAGCAAGCCAGCTCGGCGCATCTCCTCCTGCCTTAAGCCCAAGCAGAGGTGGTGGTACTGAGCGTATAGGTAGAAGTAACACATCATCAGACAGAAGCCTGCGAGACGACACCAGCCAGAGAAGTCGAGAGCCCAATGGAGGACCGTGGGAACCATGAAGTCTGGATAGCAAAAGTCGTAGATGCTGGACGTGGTAAGGATGACGGCGAGGTGGGAAGGAAGGAAGTGAGCTTCGAAGAGGCGGTGATACAGCGTCAAGAGGTTGCTCTTATGTATCGTTTTGGGTGGCACTCGCTCAGTCTCGGCGAGCCTGGGAATGAGCGACTTATGCAAGCCGGTAGAGCTGTAGAACGCGGACCAATTCGCGCTACAGTACATTAGTGCGCTAACTCCGTACCTCTGCAAGAGATTGAAGACTGACTTCGAAGCGCTCAGCGGCAGCTCGGCCGGTGGCGCGTTGGCCAGTCGATGCCGATTGGCCATCTTGATGCTCTCTCTTATCGCGTAGCCGGTGTCGAGTGCTCCCCACATATGCCTCAAGGCTTGTCTGTAGCGGGCCCGGAGGCCATCGAAGTAACCTGACAACCCTTTCACGTCGCTGCTGACGTTACACTGGCTGGCTGCAGAGTACACTATGCGGACCTGAAGGTTACCAGCAAGAGCAAAGAAGCATTTCAAGTACATGTGCATGTCCTCACCGATGGCGCCTGGGCCCGTGTCCCAACCGCCAACGTGTTCCAGCAAAGTCATGGGCAGTGAGTAGACTGAAGTGGGAATACAAACTTTGGAACCCTGGTAGAGGCTAGAAAGTCCAGCACCAGCCCACATCATGTCTGCCGTTCTCACTGAGATGGGAACGCGGTGCAGATTGCGGTCAAATACCAGAGGTGGGACATAGATAGTCGATTCGTTTGTCTCGGCGTGTTCGGTGTGCATGCGTGCAATTTGTTGGAAGTATCGGTACGAGAGGTGAGTGTCGGCTATTAAGAATCAGCACGCTAGCCCTTGTGTAGTTGGGGTTCAACTGACCATCCATGGTTGTCATGATGATGTTCGGCTTGAGAGCAGCGTCCGGATAGTCTTTGCAAGCCTGTTTCCCGGCCCAGCTTTCGTTGCTGCTCTTGCCTTGAGCTTCGCCTGGGATGTTCGAGGGGTGTACGGTGTAGCTCATCTTGTAAAACGATTGATTGAAAGTGGTGATGAGATTTTGGGCTTTGAACGCTGATTTGTCTTCCTTTTCTTCCATTGCCAGGTATATCTGCATATTATCAGCCTCGCGGCTCCGCGGCACACTTGTCCTCTTGTCTCAGCACCTACATGGTAGCAATGGCGCGCCTGGGAGTGTGAAGCCAGGACCCGCAAGGTCATTTCCAGAGTTTCCACCTCTTCCTTATAGGCCGGTATGATGATGACGAACAGTGGGACAGGGAAGGTGAAGTCGCCTTCGTCGCTGCTCTTTAGGTTAGCCACCCTGCGGCGCCTTGTATTCGGCATGACCGCAGTCGCATCCTTCATGCGCTGGATCATGTCGACCATTGACCAGCATACGCGCACCGGGAATGCGATAGACATGATGTGAAGCAGTACGGTGTACACACTAAGCACCAGCTGTGCCCATGTTGTCTCTCCATTGTATCGGCCCTCCTCTTCCCTTCCGTGTGGTTGAACTATGAGTGCGAGGACCAGAAGCACGGCGACGGCGGAGATGCTGAAGGCCGGAATGCATCGAGTGAACCAGGCGTAGTAGCTCATGGAGAGCGGCAATGGCGCGAAGTATTGCGCTGTGCTGTGAGTTACATCCAGAAGAGAGTGAGCCGAAACGGAATACAGCGCAAAGGGAGGGGACCACAACAATAATACGAACAGGCAAGGAGGAAAATCCGAGCTCCGAATTAACATTGGATGGCATGCTGCAGGGTTTGGCTGGTGTGGAGTAGTTAGCGGGGACATGACTGGCTCAATTCCACACGCATCCTCGCTCGCTCGAAGGAGAGTATAGGTATCACACGGACGAGTGCATACCCAGATTGATTGTCCGTGTTGTTTCCTGTGCTTGTGTGTCGTTTCTGACTGCGGATGAGCGTTTAGATCTGCCATGTTGAGGTTCCGGGAGGGTGCTCTCGTCAGTGTAAGAGATGTCCAACGAAAGCCTCTTTTCGTCGGATGTCGACGCTGAACCAACCGTTCTTACACGTATCTGTCGGTGACACACCACCAGCGACCAAGCGAAGCCATCTGGCCAGGATCTCGCAATCGCCATCAACAGTCCATGGCCATGAATATTGCCTCACCAGGCAGAGCCATGTCGAACGTGCTAGACCTGGAATGCCAATTCGCCAGAGTGGCCATTGCGTGTTGCTTGTTGCACTGATGCTCGACTGTCATGTGCTTGACATGTGCTGTTTTGCAGCTTCCATAGTGCCACACCGTTCAAGACCGACGAGAGTCCAGAGCCAATACCTTCTCCGCGTGTTGCTGAGAACAGACTTATGCAGATGCTGATGGCCAGTTCGATGGTTGATACCTACCGTTGGTCTCTTTTCGGAGGAAGGCCCGAATTGCGACAGTAGTATATCAGCAAGTTGTAATCCAGAATGTGCTTCATGGTAGACTCTGGGCAGCGTCGGACGGATGAGGCGATTTGTAGCCAAGTGTTCCAATTAGTTAGCGGCAGGAAATTGTCGCTTCATGCAAACAGATGCCCGAAATCATTCTTGTCCAGTGGCAGAGAATCGCCTGAGACTTGTATGGAATCTTTACAATTAGGTAAAGTTTCAAGAAATGGCGGGTGTCCATTTTCCATAGGAGGAGGTCTTTCTGTCCACTGCGATTTGTTTTTGTGTGCAGAGAGGGAATTCACAAGCGAGCTGTAAGCGCCGGCTATTGCAGCTACAGCTTACAACCTATTAAGATGTAGCGTGTGCCCAACGAAACATGCACGTGATGGACGAGCATAATGTGCTCACTCGAGTATAGGTAGTTCTCTAAGCTGTGCTTTCCGTCTGTGCGTGACATGTGGCTACATGTAGTGATGACTGCGAGGGAGTTGTTGTTGTAGACTTGTAGGACCGGATACTCTGAGAAACATCAGCCTTTCTAGATGCGTACCTAGTCCTCAGTTCATGCTAAAGTCTGTAGTAACAGATCTCCCGAGATGAAATGTTAGCAGCTCGCTATGCAGACCAAGCTTCAGCAAGTGATGTATCAGCTACTCTACCTAGTAGTTATATCATAGACATGTCGATGCCAACGAATTGCATACTCAGCAAACTTTGGCACTTACGGAAGGCCAACATAACAGTTTGTCATGTCCAAGAGTCGGACTTCAACAGACTTGCTTGATGCATGCTCAAGGTGGTTCCAGTCATATGTAGGGTGGACACTTGTGTAAAACAGAAAGCACAAGAGCCATGTTTCCGGCTACTACTAATTTACTCATCGATGATACGGTGGCGAGCTGCTTGCGGACATGTTCATTTTCCTGGCGCCTGGAGCTCTTGAAGATATCACAGCACTGATGCAGATCTCTCTGAGGGAGCTCCTCATCCAGTAGTGAACGATAGTTGGCATACTACTACCTCAGCCACCGCGCGTACCTGGCAGCTCGGGGGCTTGTTTGGTGAGATGCCTGAACATGGCTTGTGTGAGCATTGATGTTCTGATGAAAGAGCCTCAACCTTGATCTCGACCTCGACAGTGGCCACAGTCATCACAGTCATCTTCCATCTTCTTCCCGCATGACGGATCGAGTTGCTATCACGCCGGACTAGCACGGGCTCCCTCTCTCAGTAGTGCTCAGGCAAGCCGCCCATCAAGGTCACGCGATAGCAGGATAGTGGGTTTGTCTCGGGTTAGGGCGCGGAGAAGCGGGCTCGACATCTGGAGAGCGAGCGGATTTGATGACGTGCCCGCCGAGGCTGGCTTCGACGTCCAAGCTCCGATGTGGCTGGCGCGTTTGCTTAGGCAACGACCTCTTCCTCGTCAACACCACCACCACCATCCTCTCTCATCCCATCACCGCAACACTATCACAATCATATCATTGCAATCATGAAGGGAACCACATTCCTCGCCACGGCCATTGCGGCCGGCACTGCCTCTGCCGGCGTGCACAAGATGCCACTCAAGAAGGTCCCATTGTCGAAGCAGCTGGTAAGCTCCATCGTCTGACCCATTAAACCGGTGGCAACCATTGACACAACATCAGGAGAACGCCAACATTGGTGAGCACATGGAGGCGCTCGGTCAGAAGTACATGGGCATCCGCCCGCAGGGCCACGCCGATGAGATGTTCAAGGACACCTCCGTCAAGCCTGAGAGCGGCCACCCGGTCGCCGTCAGCAACTTCTTGAACGCCCAGTACTTCTCCGAGATCGCCATCGGCACTCCTCCGCAAGAGTTCAAGGTCGTCTTGGACACCGGCAGCTCGAACCTGTGGGTTCCCAGCCGTGACTGCGGCTCGATCGCCTGCTACCTGCACTCCAAGTACGACCACAGCGAGTCGTCGACCTACAAGAAGAACGGCTCCGACTTTGCCATCAGGTACGGATCTGGCAGCCTCGAGGGCTACGTCAGCCAGGACACTGTTCAGATCGGCGACCTCAAAATCAAGAACCAGCTGTTCGCCGAGGCGACCTCTGAGCCCGGTCTCGCCTTTGCCTTTGGCCGTTTCGACGGTATCATGGGCCTTGGCTACGACACCATCTCCGTGAACGGCATTGTCCCGCCGTTCTACAGCATGCTCGAGCAGGGCCTGCTTGACGAGCCCGTATTCAGCTTCTACCTCAGCGACACCAACGACGAGAGCTCCGAGAGCGAGGCCATGTTCGGTGGCATCAACAAGGACCACTACACCGGCGAGATGACCAAGATCCCTCTCCGCCGCAAGGCGTACTGGGAGGTCGACCTCGACACCATCACCTTTGGTGACCAGTCTGCTTCTCTGGACAACACCGGTGCCATCCTCGACACCGGCACTTCCCTCATCGCCCTTCCCTCCACTCTTGCTGAGCTGCTCAACAAGGAGATCGGCGCCAAAAAGGGCTACAACGGCCAGTACACTGTCGAGTGCAACAAGCGTGACTCTCTCCCCGACCTTACCTTCACTCTTACTGGCCACAACTTCACCATCGGCCCGTACGACTACATTCTCGAGGTTCAGGGCAGCTGCATCAGCTCCTTCATGGGCTTCGACATCCCTGAGCCAGCTGGCCCGCTCGCCATTCTCGGTGACGCTTTCCTGAGGAAATACTACTCCGTCTACGACGTTGGCAACAACGCCGTTGGCCTCGCCAAGGCCAAGTAAGCGTTTCAAGACAGACACGAGATTGTGACGGATTCACGAATCTGGCCAAGGCCAGCAGGTTGACCATGCTGGTCTCTAAGGGATGTAATTAGGCACTGGACTGCAGAGGCGGTGTTTGCTTTACCTGAGTGTAGCACTAGGAACCCAAATTGAATTCATAAGAATGATGCGTTCGTAGTGCAGTGAATGCGACGGCGACGGTGAGTAATACCGTACCTAGCTGCAACCATCTCACTTCTTGTTCTCCACACCTCGATCACATGCCACTCTATCTCATGCACGGATGACTGGGCCTTATCTGTGAGATGTCGGCGTTTGGGTGCGCCGGGCCGCCCGAAGGCGGAAGCCGACGACCCTGGATGATGCAGTCGAGGCTCCATCGAGAACGCATCAACCTTTGATGCACCACGCGCGGCGATCACGTATCTTTGCACCCAACATTTGCGTCCCTTGACGTGACTGCATCTGCTCATCGCTCGCCAGGCTGCTGCCCACAGCCGGTGTCTCTGCCTTTAGTTCGCGTGCTTTGCTTTGTGTCTTACTCGTTCGTAGCCGAGTCATTCGGCGAGCCAGCCTGCTAACACCACCCGAGGTCAGGCACCCAAATCCATCCACCACGCCCATTGCCCACCACCACACATCGTGCCACCGCCTAGTACATGCGCTCTGCTGCCTACATGGAGCCCGCCAAGAGCAACGACACTGTGTCTTTCAGGTAGCCGAGGCAAGCAGTCTGCACCACGACCACCACCTCAACAAAATCGCCCACACCTGAGAAAGCGGACCTTTGCATTACCGAACCGCTGATTGAACTTGACTATATCGATTCATCGCATCCCCATTCGTTGCCAGCACGACAAAAAACTTTATCGACTTCCACCATGGCTGCCCCGCAGCAACCCGCCTTCAAGGTGCCGACCCTCCAAGCACAAATGCAACAGCGCAGGAGACTGGCCTTCCAACAACACAAGTCTTCGCCTGGGGGAGCGAGATTAAGTGTGCCGCTACCGGCTCGCTTCGAGAACGTGACAGACGAGGAAGAGGATGTGGAAGGAGAACCCGCCGACCGAGCAGTATTTCAAAAGAGCATCATGGGAGTTTTCTCTCAAGTAAGGACGAAACCGAGACCAGAAGAGGGACGAGAGAGCGACTCGGACAACGAAGACAAAGATGGCAAGGCGCAGAAGCAGGCCGCTGTGTCAGACCCGCCCGAGAGTCAACGCAACAAGTTGCCAGCAAGCAACTGTCTTCGTCCTCCATTCAAACCCTCGCGGAGGCGCAGCGACTCGCAAGATCAAGAAGCCATGTCACAATCACAATTTCTACCGCCTCAAGAGATGGCACAAGACATCCCAGCACGGCCTGCGAGCGCTGATCCTCGCATCCGGGACGAGACGCCCTTCATTGAACGGAAGCTACAAGCGCAGGCAGAGGCGGAGATGGATACATCGAGTCTCTCAAGTCAAAAATATGACAAGAAAGCGCCAAACCCCCCCGAGAAGGGAGCGATGCTGGTCAAGGCCGTGGCTGAGATCTTCGGCTTTGATGCGCCAGAGGACGTAAAGGCGGTCTGGTCTTGCGCATATCTGGAAAAGGTGTTGTTACAAGGACACCTATACGTCACGGCGAAGCACATCTGCTTCTACGCCTATCTGCGAAAGAAGGGTGCTGTGCTAAAATCGGGCTACATGTCGAAACAGGGCAAGCGGGATCCTCGATACTCTCGATACTGGTTCACCTTGAAAGGGGATGTTTTGACGTACTACAAAGACTCGTCTCACCTCTACTTCCCCCACGGGAGCATCGATCTCCGGTTCGCCATCACTGCAACCGCTGTCGCAGACAAAGTCAAAGGCAGCAAGGAGTCGGCATTTTTCACGATCACGACCGAAACTCGAACGTACTACTTCAAAGCCGACAGCGTCAGCAGCGCCAAGGAATGGGTCAAACAGCTTCAAAGGGTCATCTTCCGCAGCCACAACGACGGAGACAGTGTCAAGATTTCCCTTCCTATCCAGAGCATCATCGATGTTGAGGCTGCTCCTTTCGTTGACGGAGCTGATGCCATCAAGATCTCCACGGTAGATAGCGAAGATGCTTTCGCGATCGAAGAGTACTTCTTCACGTTCCACTCCCGCGGTGAGGAAGTTTTACGCATGATAACGGACTTGGTGGAAAAGACCGGGGCTGGCACAACACGCACAATCGATGAACCTGAACGCTCTCCTGCATCCAGGGGTAGCAGTTCAACTGGTGACGCTCAGTTACGGCGAGGGTCCAAGTTACCTGCTCCTGCTGTGCAAGAAATCCATCGTAAGAAACTCTCACCGCTTTCCATTCTTCCGCCTACCAGTCCAGGAAGCAGTGGCGAACTTGAGCGCTCGCAAGCCGTGACATCGCACCCAAGTGACAACATCGAAAGCAACAACAACTCAGAGCCCGCCGGCAGATCTGAAGGGCAACAACACCGCCATGGATCCAGATCGCCTACATCGCCTTCTACTCACGAATCCATTGATTCGTTGGCCACTACAACAGGTCACGCGATGAGCTCGTCTTCCGAAGGCCCTGGCGACATCGACATGTCTGCCAGTGTCATGTTGACGGGAGATAGCGCCTTCCGCGCGCCAACTCTCAAAATGCCGGCACCTAAGCGCACCGAATCTGTGTCTTCGACAGAGCGCCTCAAGAGCAATATTGGTGAGGTGTCACGGTCGCCTAGCCCTGGGAGTCTCTCACAACAGCCCGGCCGTACGCAAACAAATCGTAGCCCGGGTGATGGTGACAGCACTCGTAGTCGCAGAAGTGTTGATAACGGAGGGCTTCGCGGAGAGAGTGACAACACCAAGATGCACGACTCTACCGCCACGCTGGGACCTCGCCCCACACGCCCCATTGCAACGCCACTTCACCATGCGTCGAAAGTGGCTAGCTACGTCCGAGACCAGAGCCTTCGCATGGGCTCTTACCTGAGTAGTAGCCCAGGAATATACTACGAAAAGGTCTCAGGCGCCCTAGGTGGAGGTAGGCGGCACTACATCGAGTCAGAAGGTTTAGCGCCCGACGACTATGTCAAAGACGACGAAGGCAGTGAGAGTAAGCAGAAGACAACCGAGAGCTTCCGTCGACACTTCTCCTTGCCTCAATCGGAGCAGCTCGTCTCTTCTCACCACGCATCGCTGTATAGAGTATTCCCATTGATCGGCAAGATCTACCTTGGAACGCGCTGGTTCTGCTATCGAAGTCTTCTTGCCAACGTCAATTCCAAGATGGTAATACCGCTCAAGGACATTCTCAACGTTGAGAAAAGCAAAGGATACCGCTACGGATCGTTCGGGATGGTTGTCACTATCAGAGGGCACGAGGAGGTCTTCTTCGAGTTCGGCAAAGCTGACGACCGGGATGTTTGCGTCATCGGCCTCCTGCGCGCCTTGATGGTGGTCGAGGATCTTGAGGAATCCACACTCTTGACAGAACAGGAAGCCGCTGAGGCCGAAGCCGCCGCCGCCGAGCATGATCTCTTGCAAAATCTTCACAACGACGGCGAAACTGGAGCCGACTCACCCGCGAAAGACGTTCAAGACGAGAGTCAACCAATTCTCTTCGATGACATCAGTGCATCGATACTGGACTTCAAGCCCAAGGAGCCTATGCGAGTCACCTGCCTTACTATTGGCTCCCGCGGTGATGTGCAGCCGTACATCGCTCTCTGCAAAGGACTGATTGCCGACGGACACCATCCTAAGATTGCAACGCATGCAGAATTCGAACCTTGGATCCGCAAGCACGGCATCGATTTTGCTCCAGTCGGAGGCAACCCTGCAGAGCTCATGGCCTTGTGCGTGGAGTACGGCATGTTCACACCCAAGTTCATCACCGAGACAAATTCAAAATTCAGAGGCTGGCTTGACGAATTGCTCGTCAGCGCCTACGAAGCGTGCAAGGGAAGCGAAGTTTTGATTGAAAGTCCCTCAGCCATGGCCGGAATTCACATCGCTGAAGCTCTCGGCATTCCCTACTTCCGCGCTTTTACCATGCCCTGGACTAAGACTCGAGCATACCCGCATGCGTTCGCGCCGCTTGCTTTCAAATTCGGTGGCAACTATAACATTGGCACTTACACCGTTTTCAACAACGTCTTCTGGCAGTTGACCGCGAGACAAATCAACAGCTGGCGACGCAAGACAATGGGAATCCGAAACACCAGCATCGGTGCCATGAGGCAAAATGAAGTCCCATTCTTGTACAACTTCTCCCCCAACGTGGTTGCGCCACCGCTTGATTTTAGCGCCTGGGTACATGTCACTGGGTACTGGTTCCTGGACGAAGCCAAAGACTGGACACCACCGGCAGACTTGCTTGCATTCATCAACAAGGCCCGACAGGACAACATGAAGCTGGTCTACATCGGCTTTGGCTCTGTCGTGGTTTCAGACTCCAAGGCGATGACCCAAAACATCGTTGATGCCGTGCTGAAAGCGGACGTCCGCTGCATCCTCTCCAAGGGCTGGTCCGACCGACTTGACGCGAAGGATCCCAACAAAGCTGAAGTTGCTTTACCGCCTTCGATCTTCCAGATTGCCTCCGCTCCTCACGACTGGCTCTTCAAGCAAATTGATGCAGCTGTCCACCACGGCGGCGCAGGAACGACAGGCGCAAGCCTCCGCGCCGGCATCCCGACCATCATCAAGCCCTTCTTCGGCGATCAATTCTTCTTCTCGACCCGCGTCGAAGACATCGGCGTTGGGCTGCGCGTCAAGAACATCACGCCCAACACGCTGGGAAAAGCGCTCTGGATCGCGACGCACGACGGCCGGATCCGCACCAAAGCACGCGTACTCGGCGAGCGAATCCGGGCCGAGAACGGCGTGCAGACTGCAATCAACGCCCTCTACCGTGACATGGAGTACGCCAAAAGGCTTATTAAGCGCAAGACTGGGACGCGGCTCAGCAGTCCCGGGGAGAAGAAGGCGGCCGACTACAACGACGAGGACGACGATCAGGACGATTTCGGCGACGATGAGGAGGAAGAAGAGTGGACTTTCCTCGAAGGCGACGACGATGCTGAGGCTGATGCAACGGGCACGGCGGGCGCTGGGATCGGTGATCCGCTTGGCTGGGAAGCTTATGCGCAGCAGCGTCGCTTTTTGGGCGCTTTTGGAGGGTACGCCGAGCAGGCAAAGAATTTGGGTGGGTTCAGGGGTAGAGTGAGTGAGTGAGTGAGTGAGTGAGTGAGTGAGCGAGTGATTAGGGCTTGGTTTCCCTTCTCGTTGACGGGACTGGTGTTTGTACTGATTCTTTTTCTTTGTCAGCATGGCGTTACCTGTCGCGCGGGATTTTGAACGGCTGCCAGCATATCTGTGAGCGAGATACCAGAGTGTGAAGCGGAGAAGACTGAATGCTTTTTGGGTACGAATTGATGAACTCATGTCTTTCTTTTTTTAACACTGTCTCTTTTCAATTCCAGCGAGATAGAACACTGACACCGGGAAGATCGACTTCGTCGCGAAGAACGGTACTTCAGTATATACAGGACAAGGTGTAATGGTTTCTCCTTTTCTCTTGTATACTCATGACTTTGAGGTGATCACTGCTCATCTCATTCTCGATGTCCCCGATCAGCTCAGTTGATGTGATCCCCAAGTAGGACTGGTATCATTGTATCTCTTCATAACTTGGCCTTCGAGGGACCCGGCGTGCTCCACCACATTAGCTGTGGTCAAGAACAACACCACATAATCGCAGACGCAGTGTCTAGTAGCGTACCCGATGGAAAGCAGTGGACCGTGCGTGCAATCGTCCTTCTCGAGCAGCTCACGAAAGCGCAGGTAAAACGTAAATCTTGCGTGATCATTAAGAGAAAGTGCTGCCTACTGTGCCTACTTGACAAGGTCCCCCCGCGAACCCACAACCGATATGAACGCCATGCCATAGAAGTACAACGTCGTAAAGAAGAAAGGATGAAAGAAGTTTTGTGTCGCATCCACAGATTTGGTCGACAGGCATAAGTGATTAGGTAGAGATCCGTGTCATCCAACAAGCTTTTTAGTCTCTTTCTTGCGCATGCCGTCACGCATTCGCAACGGGATGACAACAGATCAAGCGCCCTGCCTCGCCTTCTCGGCGCAAATCATGGCGATGATCCTGCTTAGCTCGGCAGACTGAGCGGCGTGCTCTTTGATGACCGACTCCTCTACGCCCTCTGACTTGGAGAGCTGCGCGGTGGTTGTGAGCATGCGGTTTTGCAATTGCAGCATCTTTTGCAGGGTGTTGTCGAGAAACGGGGCGGAGAAAGCGACCGACGATTGGCCGTTGCTGCCGCCGGGCGGAAGGCGCATTTCCAGCTTGCGCGGAGCCTTCTTGCCGCTCTCGGCAATGTCTTGCATCTGTTGCTGCATTTGAGGCTTTTGGCTGTTTGGATGTTGTGATTAGCCCGCGTGACCTCGTCTTGAGTCGGATATATCATTTCAAGCATGCTTACCGTTCGACAAAGGTTATGCTCTCGGCCATTTCGGCGACTCTGTTGGCGATTCTCGAAGCCATGATGGCGTATGCGCCTCCCACACCGTTCGCGTAGGACGAGTCTCCACCTGCGACCGAGGCGGCCTTGTTCTGGACGGGTCGTGCTTTCTGCGCAGGTCTGCTGGCGTTGGGTGTCGCTCTCTTGACGGGTGCTCTGGAGGGTGCGGCTTTCTTGGTGGCCATGCCGTTCATTTTGGGAGCGCCGTTGGTTTGAGGCTTGGAAGCCATTTTTAAGCTTTTGTCGATCGAGCGGTTGGGTGTGAGATGTTGTCTGAGTCGACTGGGGTAGAAGTGTTCGAGAGTGGTGTTTCGCTGAGCTGTGGTGTTTGGACGGCGAAGTGTGTGAAAGTGTGGTTTCAGTGGTAGTGGAGAGAGGTGTTCAGAGAAGAGTGGTCTAGAAGGGAGTCGGGTGGAAAGCAAGAAAGAGTACAGGTAGGTTCGTGTGCGCCATATCTGGGTTGGCGGCCGGGCTGCTTGGATTGGATTGGGTGGTAGCAGCAGTGCCACTGTGCCAGCAGCAGAAGAGCTGAACGCTCAACCAGTTCAACCAGGACGCCACAGCAGTGACATCAGTCCAGTGTCAGATTGCGGAGCCAAAATCAAGGACATGCGCGTTCGACAGGGATCAAGCCCTTCGCTTCCCCAGCCACGCCCAAACCCGATGCTGTACTGTAGCATCTTTCCTCTCGTATTGGGAAAAAAAGACGCTCTACGCAACGAGGAATATGAAGTCGACGCGTGCACCCTCCAACCAAACGGCCGCCGTTGAAATCTCAATGGCACTACCCATGGTTATACATACAGTAGCCTGTAGGGGCCGATCTCTTGCGTGCTCGCGGCATGGCATCCCATTCATTGGCCTTTCTAGTCCTAGCTTGCGAGAGCCAGATACAAAAGAGAGTTTGTTTGCCCTACAGGTTTTGCCGTGTGGATCAAAGTGTATCTTGGTTCTGGATTTGGGTATTGCAATGAATTATTGGCTGCTATTACGTCTGCTGTGTCTTGATGTGAGAGCTCTCGACCACCAAGGCCTCGACGAACGGCGAGTGACTGCAGTAGCAGCAGCAGCATCGACCAGGACCTCCAATTGATGCATGTACTGAACGAATTCTGCCGTGCGCGGCTACAGTAGGTACTGTATAGAGAACGGACGCAGAACGTACCACGTGCCTCTTTACACGTTGCTTCCACACTTCCACTCCCGTCGCTTGCAACCGTGGTTGGTGGCGGCACTTTAATCTCCTGACGAACGAACAGGTACAGCACAGCCGAGAGATTTATGGCATCGACTTTGCTTCCACATGCACTTGAAAGGAGAGAACTTCATCATCGATGCAGTGCAACAACACTTCCAACTGCATCATGTCATTCATCGGGACGCACGGGATGGGGATCTGCATGCTTCTGCAGGGATGGTGATACCCTCTCGTCCTGGGATTCACAAACCTGGCATGTGCATGTGGCGGTGCTGCCTCGACGTCACTCTCGCCCTCGCCATCAGGGCTACGGTAAAGGGTCCAGATCGATGCGAGTGGAGTCGTTTGGAATCTTGGGTGGTGGGAGTGACCTCGTGGTGCACGTTTCGCTGTACCATCGCTTACACAAACTGCTGGGTCGATTTACACGACAAGTAACAGCACATCGACATTGTTCATAATCACCCTTCCAGGCCATCTTACACGACTACATACTCAACTCTGCAAGAGCACCAAATACAGCCTCCCGGCATCTCACACATACAGCAACCGCCATTATGGTTTCATACGTCAAGAATTATATTCAAGACCAAGCCATGGGCTACCTCCACACCGGCATCACCGCCGCCGGCACAATGGCCGGCAATGCGGTGGGCGGCGTCGGAGGACTAATTGAAAATGGTGGTCGCTCAGTGGGCCAAGGTACCGCAGGTCTGTCAACACCACGCCAAACTTGAAGACTAACCCTCGTTGATACCCAGGCATCACAGGCGCCATCGGAGGCTACGGAGGCAAGCTTAACGACTACGGCGAAGGCATCAGGAGCAAGTTCGCTGCCGACGGCTACGTGGGAGCCAGCGCTTCGCAGAAAGCGAAGAAAGAACCCAGTGAGGCAACGAAACCATACGGCTTGAAACGATTGCCCGACGCTTCAGCACCTGGGGCGTACGTGACGAGTGTTTCGAGGAAAGTCTTACCGAAATCAATGCAGGCTCCGCCGTCCGCGGCTGCCACCAAGCAGGTCAGATCTCAAAGTGCAAAACCTTTAGGTGCTCCCAGGACGGGCCAGAAAGCTCTTCCTGCACCGACACCCAAGAACAACGCTAGACACCTTCCTGCTCCGACACCCAGGAACAGTGCCAGGACTTCGAGTGCGCCGCCTGCGAAGAAGCCTGTAATGGGAGCGACGGGAGCTCCGACCAAGAAACCAATCCCTGTCGCGAATGGTACTGCTGCTGCTGCTGCTGCTGCTAAAGCGCCTGCCCCTGCGCGTAGCATTGCAAGCACTCCGAAGCCAGCTACGGCTGGGATCAACACCAACAAGCCTCCTGCGGCGAACGGGAAAGTCAAAATCAGTGCTGCAAGCAAGCCAAAACCAGCAGTCAAGAAGCCGGTGCTGAACTAGCAGGACCGGGCTGTACATTACGAATGCCAACGATGGGTTTCGGGTTGATGGAGTTGGGGGTTTTGGTGGGTTTTATGTCTGAAAGTTGATGTACTTGTAATTGGACCATTCGTTAGCTCCTACATGACATTCAGAACGTGTCCCTCGCAGATGTGAAGCAAGTAGTCCACGCGCACGTGCTTCGGACAGTCATTTTGCCGATACCGAAACCGAAACCGAACCTCGCGTCCTCGCCTTCGTCTTCATCGACATCCTATTACACATCACTCTTACCTCCAATTCCCAACAAGATGCCACGACTAAGTCACACGAAGACGCGGAACGGATGTCAGAGATGTAAGGCTAGGAAGGTCAAGGTTCGTCACTCTCCACTGCGGACGTAGAAGCCTCTGCTTCCACAGCATACATGATCTCGGCTCGGGTGACGGACCACCTTGACAACTCTGGCGGAGACGGATAGTGCTGATTGGAGTTTTAGTGCGACGAAACACGCCCAAAGTGCTCGGCTTGTATACGCCACGGTGTTCCATGCTCCTACATGAACCCCGCCACAACGGCAAGGGCGGAATCAAGGAAGTCGAGTCGATTAACACAATCAATACCCGATGCAACTATGCGAACCGGCAGTGAAGTACCCCGGCGAACCGATGCCGTCACCACGAACGAAGCCACTGATACCGCGCTCGACCCATTTCTCGAACTCCGACTTATGCACGAATGGACCTGCCGGGTCCCAAGATCCTTCTCAACGGCTTGGGAGTTTTGGACGTATCAGGCTCCACTGATAGCTTTCGAGCACCGCTACTTTCTCGATGCCATTCTTTGTCTCGCAGCTCTCCACGCTTCCCGCCGTGAACCTCATCAATGGCTTTCGTCGGAGGGCCGTATGCAAAGCATGTCTGAAGCAGGCCACACAATCTCTCCACAAGAGCAGCAAGACAGCTTCAACTCAACTCATAACGAGGAGGCGCACCAAGTACAGACGTCACCAGGCGGGCGAATTGTTCCCTGTGCAACGGACACGCGATCGAGACTCAATCTAGATCGCCTTGCATTAACACAGCAAAACATCAAAATGCTGCGTGTGGCCCAAAAATATTTCGAGCGAGCTCTCGCCGGTCAAAACAAGGCACTTCCTGCCTTGAACGCGGAGACCGGTGAGGCGTGTTATTTGGCCTCTCTCTGTGTCTCGTACGCTGCTCTTTTTGCTCTTGGCGAAGATCGAGGAGATCTCAGTGGCTGGGTTAGTGATCCAGTCCAATGGGCACGAATTACTCATGGGAGTCGTGTTGTAGTAAGTCGCATACCCTTAGTACGCAAAAGCAAAGGCGATAAATTCCACTAACGGCAGCGAACCCCCCTAAACAGATCCGAAACTGGGCCTCTTTCACCGGATGGGACTGGCTGAAGTCATCCGGCGTATTCTACGGCAAACCAGACATGAACGACCAAGCAGTCCTCTACGCTCGTCTAAATGCTGCGCCGTTCGAAAAACTGCGCACCTGGGCCTCTGAACACGAAACTCTCACCAGCGAAGACACAGAAACCTACCTCAAATCCGTGAGTTATCTGGGTCTCATGTACAAATGTATCCGCGACAAGTCCGACAGCAGCAACGCCACAGCGCGCCGGATCATGGCCATGTCGTCTCTCTTGCCGGATAGGTGGACGGAGCTTTTGGAACAGCGTAGACCGAGAGCGTTGTCAATTCTTGTACAGGTTTTGGCTTGTGGAGAGTTGATTGCGGAGGCCAATTTCTGGTTCCAGGGGGTCGCGCGGAAGCAGATCCCTGGGTTGTGTCAGCATTTGCCGCCTGCATGGTGGCCCATGGTGGCGTGGCCACTGCGGGTGGTTCAGGGCCATTTGGATAGTGAACCGATTGAGACCATGGTAGACGTCGACGGGTTGTAGGCATTCAGGTGGACGCTTCGTGGGAGACCATCTTTTCCTCCCTGATCTCACCCGTAGACCATCGCTTTGGGGCTCCTGAGACTAGAATATGTCTGTATAAATGTCTTGGTACATCTGTATTAATCATCAAGCCAGCAGTTCCCGCATTTTCCCACGAATAAAGATAAGACGAAGGATCGACACTGCACCTAATGAGCCGTCAGCCGTCTTCGCCGTCTTCGCACACCTCGGGCAGGCTTTCGCCTCCCCCAGTTTCTGTGACTCCACGTTCCACATTTCGCCAAAGGCGTGCTCGCCGTGCTAAACATTCTTCCTTACAGGATCAACAACAAAACTATATACGATCGGAACGGGCAGACGAGCACGTATTGCCAACATTGTCAAATGGTGGTCGTCTCATTCGACACCTTATCACATCGATACTATCAATCTCTACAAACGCTTTCGCCTCGTGCATCTTTTTCGCCGCAAACATATGACCACACGTACTGAATATGGCGTCCCCAAGACCGCACTCATACGACGCAGGGGAAAAGCCAGAATCGAGACGCTCGCCTTCTGTCGAAGATCCAGAGGGCCTCGCAGCATGGCCAATACCTGATGATGAGGAGCTTGAACGAGCGATCTCACGGACCGAGCGAAGTACTGAAGCCCATGCTACACACGAATCAAAAGCAGGCGAACAGCCGCTCTCGAGAACAATATCGCGGCGTTCGGCGACCTCATCACGATGGGATCCCGGACCGGCGCCCGATGGTGGCACTCAAGCCTGGACACAGGCAGCTATGGCTCACTTTACAATCTTCAGCACCTGGGGCTGGATCACCAGCTATGGAGTCTTCCAGGAGTATTATCGCACTACACTCGAACTCACGCCTTCTACTATCTCGTGGATTGGTTCCGTCCAAATTTTCTTGTTGTTTTTTCTTGGAACATTCAGCGGCCGCGCCCTCGATGCGGGCCTATTCCGGCCGGTCTACATCACCGGATCAGTCCTCCAACTCCTCGGGGTATTCTCCATGTCAGCGTCGAAGAACTTCTGGCAACTCTTCCTGTCGCAAGGGCTGTGTCTTGGTATCGCCAACGGCCTGCATTTTTGCCCAGCAATGTCGCTCATTAGCACCTACTTCGTTCGAAAGCGAGCTTTGGTCGTTGGGATCGCCGCCATGGGATCATGTACCGGCGGTGTGATCTTTCCGATCATCATCCAACAACTGCTACCGCGGATCGGATTCCCTTGGACAATCCGCGTCTGCGGCTTCATCATGCTGCTGACCAACATCCTGACAATCACCTGCTACCGCACACGTCTCCCTCCGCGCAGGGCTGGACCGCTCGTTGAATGGTCTTCTTTCAGAGAGTGGCCGTTCATGCTCTACTGCGCCGCAAGTTTCTTCAATTTCTGGGGCCTCTACTTCGCCTTCTTCTTCGTCGGCAGCTACGGCCGCGAGATTCTAGGAATGTCCTACCCGGATTCCATCAACTTGCTCCTAACAATGGTCGCTGTCGGTTTTCTGTGGCGGATCCTGCCCAACTACTTCGCGGATAAAGTCGGCTCACTGAACATGCTGTTACCCTTTACGATGCTTGCGGGTACCATGCTGCTGGCTTGGATTGGCGTCCACACGCGAGCATCGCTATTTGTATTTGCCGGAATATATGGCTCGGGCTCTGCGGGCATGCAGTCGCTCTTCCCGGCTGGTCTGTCTAGTCTGACCGAAGATTTGAAGAAGGCGGGCGTGAGGATGGGAATGGGGTTCACGATTGTTAGCTTTGCTTGTTTGACTGGGCCACCTTTGGTAAGTCGATGCTTCTCACATATACTGTAGAGCTGTGATTGACTGACAAACTGACAGGCTGGGGCTTTGATCCAACGCGGGAATGGAAGCTATTTATACGCTCAGATGTAAGTGACACGCATGCTGGTCGCCCCTTGGCTTAGCTCCGTGTACTTGCTAACGCCATCCGACGGTAGATGGGGAGGCTGCTCTTTCTTCTTGGGTTCCGCTTTGCTTGTGGCAGCGAGGACGGCCAAAGTAGGCTGGCATTTCAAACGTAAGATCTGAATACTATATGCTGATCCATAAGGTTCGTCCGCCAAGCCGGGCAGCCTCGAGAATGGTCACCAGGGTACTGTACTTCTCTCCCAGTCACGACAGCTTCATGGCTTACTCTCCCACTTCTGCCAGCAGTATCAGTAGTATCAACAAGTCATACGGCAAGCATGACTGCTGCGTTGATTTCAGCAACTTCATCAAAATTCTCGGAGGTCACTAGTGACAGATTTGTGACACAGGCGGGTTTATCATTAGCGTTAGTTTCAGGCCCCCTAAAGGAATTGACCAGCTTCTGATGGTTTTTCATTGTCTCTATTGTTTTAGTCAACTGACTACATTGACTCTTAGTTTGTCAGACACTGAGTTGAATACAGAATGGTCGAATCAGTCGTATTCAATAGAACTTTGAGTTACAGAATGTAACTAGCTATCTATTACAAGTTATTGACAATGTTAACTTAATGTCTTAGTAGGGAAAGCAGAATAGTAGGAGAAGTAGAATAGAAAACAAGGTCTACTAACTTTAAAAAGTCATAAGTTAGTTAAATATCTTGATTAAGCTGTAAAAACTTATTAATATAAACTTTACTAGATAAAGTAAGTAAAAATTTGATCTCAGCTAGTAGTGGCTAACAACTATAGAGATGTATTGATTTTTTTAAAAAAAAACAGTTAAAAAAATTAAAAAGCTTTAGCTAAACTGCTTTATTAGATTACAAGTTAGATAGATTATTTAAAGATTATTTAAAATTATACTACTATAGACTAGCTATATTGGATTAGTATAGGCTATTAGAGTAAACTAATTTAGATATGTTAATTAATATACTACTTAAGACAACTTTAAAGTTTAAACTCTTTTTATATATTCATTAAAATCTTTTAAGTATATTTAGAAATAAGCTTGAAACTACTGTTCTTAGCTTCTATATTAATTGATACTAGTCTTACTAAAGACTATTATGTTTAATAAAATTATTAGTTATAACGTGCCTGTAGGGGAAGTCGCGCAGCCTAGGATGTCGCGCACTTTTTTTGATTCAAATTTCGAAAACTTACTAACTAACTCACTAACGCCGCTATGACATAACTAATCAAGCTAACTCATCTAAAGACTCTTCTCCTTCTTCCTCCGAGGAAATCAATATATATTTCGTCTTTTTTTCTCCTTTTTTCATATTTTCCTTTCTACTAGTTCCCTCTTCGAGATCCTTAACTACCTTAAGGATATCCTCCTTCGTAAGGAGGTATTTACCCTTTAAAGCTACTCTCTTCCCTTTTTTACGCGTCTTACGCGTATTAAGTAGTACGTCCTTTTCGCGTAACTCCCTCCGAGCTAAGATCGCGTCGGTATCTCGATCTTCGGTAAAGTTAATTAAATCTCGGATAAGCTCTCTAGCTGAACTCGGTATATCTCCGTAATTTTGAACGAGATCGACAATCTGACGTATATTAAGAGACTTAGGGGTACGCGGACTACCCTTAGCTCTTAGAATTCGAGATACATCACTAATCTGACTTAGGACTTGATTTCCCGGAGAAGGGGTCTAGAGAGGAGGAGCAAGAGTCGATAGTAAGATCTTAGGATTAAACGGATAGATTCCAGCCTTTCGAACGCCGAATTCGATAGATAACGGCTTAAAGCATCGGGTCCTAGCTTTGATATAAGCTAAAGTCCATCCTACGCGCGGTAAACGCGTAGTAGAGTGTCGGAGAATTCGGTCGACCTCTAAGTTGATTGCCGTTTTTAGAGGTCCGAAAATCGATAAATCGAGGAGCTGTGTTTTATGCGAGGAGTGCGGCGGTAGTAGAAAGAGGTCTATTTTCGATGTAATATAGTAGGCGATAAACCGGGCCGTAACGTGAGAAGAGTGGCCGTCGATAATTAAGAGGTGCCGCGAGCTAGTTGATTTACTAACAAACGGTTGAAAATGTGATTTTAGCTATTCGAATCTAATTAGATCAGAAGTCCAGCCTTTTTTCGATGTAATGAACTTCCGACCTGCCGGAGTCTCGTCGGGAATCCAGCCTGAATTCAGATTTTGTCCTTTGAAAATCAGACACGGCGGCAGGGTCACCCCCGAGGCACTAACACACTACAAACAGGTAATCCACTCTTGTCATCCTGGTTATTTCTTTTCTCGGCGTTGATTTAGCTGATCAAGTAGAACAACTGATTTCCTACTAGATCCTACCGAGAAGCCGGTTTCGTCGACGTTATAGATCGCACTAGGGGGGTATTTATGTTCGCGTAAAAGCTCCCCTAAGTTGTCAAAGTACGATTTTATCGTCGAAAAATCAAGTGCCGTAGACCGTGCCGTGTCGATAGTACGTAAGAAGCACGTCTTGATTCGTAGGTGCCGTGTCCTAAACCGGTCGATCCATCGGTCGGAGATAGGACTTAATTCATTTTCGTAGTTATTTGAACTCCGTTTAGTCTGAATTTCCGAAGCTAGGATTTCCACTAACTAAAGAGTGATCGCGGCTCCTAACTTATCGGCCTAGTAGACCCAGTTCTCTAATGTTGTTTCCTCGATTAGAGTTAGTAATTGTTGACTAACGTGACTTTCTGTTCTTGATTCTGATTTTTTTCGTCGATCGTGTAAAGTTGAAGAGGGAATTTGAAAGGCGATTGCTGCTTTACGAATTGACTGATATTCGCCGTTCACTAACGCATTTAAAGCATTAGTTACGTCTTCTTCGGTATATGAAGGCATAGGGAAGGAAGAAGAAAGCTAGGAGAGAAAGCGAGGTTTATAAAATAACCTCGGTAAAAGTGTCCGGAATTACTGACCCGAATCCCCTACAGGCACGTCATAAATTACTAATAGCTTTGTTAGTACTGATATAATAATATCGATTGATACTACTGATTTCAAAACATAGTATATTAAAGTTTCCAATGTTTAATTCTCAGCCCATTAGGTTAATTCAGCTAAGATAATATTATAACTTTGTATAAGCTGTGAGAACAAAGAAATAGGTTAAAATTCTAGATCTTATAGCTAGAAACTAATTCTATCTGATAACTATCTATAGTATTAAAGTAAAAATCAATATCTAGTAAGTTTAGTATATAATCTAGAGAGGAATAACATCTTAGTATAATCATACTAGTAGTAATTAAGCTATAAGGTTTTTCAAACTAGAGTCTTAAGACTAAGCTACTAGATCCCTAAATATCAGGTTTTGAAACTCTAACTGAACTAACAATTGATAAAGTAAACTAAAATTCTTTATACTAATTAACTAGCTTACATCTTCAATAGCTATTGACTCAGTCAAGCTTGATAGACCTTAATAGAGCTAGTATTAATCAATATAAAAGCTAAAAGTAATACATTTTGAGTTTATTCCTAAATATAAGTTACTTAAGAAATTCTAATAAAAATATAGAAAGATTTTAAGTCATATCTTTAGTTATAACTCAAGCTAATACTTATCAAAATAGGAGTCTTATGTGTATAGGATTTTGTATAGTAAGATTTTAGTTCTAGAATAATAAAGCTATAACTAAGACTATAATAGAGCTATTAAGCTATTCCTTTGACTAAATATAGAATTACTGCATATCTTGATATTATTTGAATTAAGTTAGTTTGATTAGTTCTATATAGACTAACATTTATCACCGAGATATCAGCATTAATAGACTTTAGAGGTATTCTAAGATATACCTGGACTATATTAAAATCTATATAAAGATAAACATTTTATTATAAGTGATATCTTATCCAATAAATCGGTTAGAGAGAAAGTAGTTAGATTGAATTATAGTTGATAGATTAGATTTGTATATATATAAGACTAGGAAATTGACTGACTTAGCTTATCAGTTTATAATACTGCTATTAGTATAGAACTAAAGAGTATTATATCATAAAACCTCTCTTTAAATGAATTATATCTTTAATAATATAGCTAAGATTGGATTTATATAGAGTTGATATATGAAAGTTAGTATTAGTAAGGTTTCAAAGTCAACTTTATCCAACTGACTGATTCATGATTTTTCAAAAATAAAAACCTTTGTTTTCTAGTTAAGAGTTATTATAAAAGCATCTTTTTATACTATTTGGATCAAGAGAAGTATAGCTCACTAAGTATATGCTAAATCTACAAGAAAAGTCAATAGGTTACTTTTAAGAATAAGTATATCTCAAGTATAGCTAAGATACTAAAAATAGTTAGAACTAAGTTACTAAAAAGAAGATCTTTAAGAAATAGCAGGATAAGAGATACGAAAGGAAGATCTTAATAACGTGACTGTAGGGGAAGTTAACCACCCCCAGAAGTTAACCACTTTATTGATTTCAAATTTTAAAAAAGGTGTAAGTGACTCACTAACGCCGCAATCAACCAGCTGCCTAAGCTAACTCGTCAACTGATTCTTCTTCTTCCTCCTCCGAAGAAATCAATATATACTTCGTCTTTCTTTTTTTCTTTTTAGTCTCTTCTTCGAGATCCCGGACTACCTTAAGGATATCCTCTTTTGTAAGGAGGTATTTGCCCTTTAAAGCTACTCTTCTGCCCTTCTTACGCGTCTTACGCGTGTTAAGTAGT
>Ga0265797_10000533_pt1 | contig 69145 bp, 55 predicted proteins | sample P2T30metagenome_FD_192433 | JGI IMG/M metagenome (GOLD analysis project Ga0265797, IMG submission 192433) | Plant litter microbial communities from East Loma Ridge, Irvine, California - P2 T30 | ecosystem: Environmental > Terrestrial > Plant litter > Unclassified | place: USA: California...
ACAGGACGAGGCCACTTGTCTGGGTTCCGGTGTCGGGTGTTCTGTCTGTCTGCTTGCCTACTTGTCGCGTGCCTACTCTAAATAGCTACATACCTACCTACCTACAATAATAATACCTACCCACCCCAAAACTACTCGCCTATCTGATCCGCCCGTTTCTGTCCATATCTATCCAAGTCTCTCTCTCTCTCTCCATATCACATCACATCACATCACATCCAATTACATCATTCATCTCCCCGTCATCACGTAACTACTGTAGCTAGCAAATACATTTCAAGAAGCATTCAATATCCAAAAACAAAAAACAAAAAAAAGAGTAAGGGCAAATGAACAACTGTAACGTGTAAGTAAGTACCTAAGCAACTCCCCAATCAATAGTGATTGAACGTGAATATGAATGCCCCCCACCCTCGCCTGTGAATTGCTATAAAGAGCTTTCCCTAACTTCGAGCTTTCTCTCTCTCCCCGTCTTGCTACATCTCTTTTTCTGCCGCACACGTTTGTCATGGTTCGGAATTCTTGGATTCCATCTGACAACTGACAAACATATATGCGTGTTTTCTCGGCGCCTTGAGACGCTCTCTACGGTGATCGGATTTACGTACGTGTCTGTCAAAAACGGTTTGAGACGAGATTCGGAGAGGGTCTGTGTTTTTTTGGAGGTGGGTTGCTCGGTGGCATGGGTGTTCATCATTTCTTTTCCCTAGGCATATGTTGGCATGCGTGTATGTCTGATGCGGCTGCCGCATATTTAATCGGAGGATACCCTTGCTCAGGTGTGACCTTTGGTTGATGAACAGATTTGGGTCGTAGCGGTAATGTGAGTTGTGAGCTTGGAGTTGGCCATCACTTCTTTCTGCATTGCTTCACCAACGCTTGGTTTGCGTTCCGGTCGCCCGTCTGTTGAGCATCGTACTGGTACCAACGAGCTGATGGAGGTTTGCCTTGTTGGGCGCGACTATCCAATTTAGATGGGTTTGGTTCGAACGCTGGGGATGGACGCTGCGTCGCCTTGTCTGCTTTTGATGATCTGTTCATCAGACCATGACTGCGCAGGATTTGGAAGGGACCGCAACATCGGGTGGGCAGCTCGCATCGGTACGAAGCGCATTTGAACTTCGTCCTTCCTTATTTTGATGCATGCCAGCTTTCATGTAGTAAGGAGGGTTCGATCTTTCGTCAAGTGCTCTCAATCTCCGCCAACCTCAATGCCTGTTCTCGGTCGAGACTTGTTCAATCCTTCAAGCAAGACACAAGCCTGGCAGATGGCTTGCGAGGACAGATAACCACATCGCTCGCACTGTCCGAGCTTCTGCTTCGGCGGTGGAGCATCCTTGCCAGTCTTGCGAGTCTTCTTGGTGCGAATAGAAACAGTCTGTTGGGCGGGAGCTGGCTTCTCGCCACCCTCGAGACCCAGATCGGCGTTTTCGTTCTTGTCCTCGGGTACTCGTGTCTCGCCATTCGGACCACTGACGACCTTCTTGGGCATCTTGATTTCGATTTCGTTGCCGTTCGTCTCTGCCTGTTCGTCTTGCAAGAGCTTCTTCTCCATAGCAGCCATCTCGCCACCGCTTTCCTTGGACGTGCCACATCCACCAGGACCTTCAGTATCCTCAGTCGAAACCGGTCGCGCAGCTTTCCCGTTTTCTTTACTCGCTTCCTCCGCTTTCTTGTCGTTTGCTCCCGGCACAAGCTTCGCCATGTCGATGCCAGATCTTACGACGTCCAAGATGCTCTCGGGCCTTATGCGCTCCAAGTTCTTGATCAGAGTTCTTGCCGACCCGCGGAATGCCTCTGGAGAATAAATGCACTCTGTGCTGAAGTAGTCCAGCTTCTTGTGGTGGGCGTACATGACGATCTCTTTCTCATATGCATACAGCAAAGGCTTTGAGCGCTTCACGTTTGTGAACTTGACTTCGCCTTCCCCATTCTTTGGCAGGGCCGCAGAGGGCGTGTGGGTGAGGATGCTGGTCGCTCTGCTTAGGCGCGGCAGGTCGCCTCTCAGCAAGTTCATCAGGACGGTCTCCGCTACGTCGTCTGCGTTATGTCCGGTGACGACGTGTCCAACTCCTAGCATGGCTGCTCCGCGGTCAAGCGCCTGTCTTCTGAATACGCCGCAGTATGTGCAATTACCCTTCTTTCCGACCTGCGCCACAACCTGATCCATGGACCAACCGTAGAGGTCCGCATAGCTGACAATCTTCAGCGGCAGCTCATATTGCGCGCTGTGTCTCTTGACGGCTTCTAACGAGTGGTCTCTGTATCCAGTAATTCCCTCGTCCACACTCAGCAGGACCAGATCGAGGCCCCAGTTGTGTCGGTCATTCAGAGTCTTGAGGACTGAGGCGAGAACGGTACTGTCTTTGCCGCCGGAAGCGCCGATTGCCACTTTTTCGCCAGGCTGGAAGAGGTTTGCTGAAGTGACGGTTTCGGCGACTTCCTCTTCGAAAATGGCGATGAAGCAGGGAGCGCAAATGCGGGCGTGGTTCTTTGGGCGGAGGATCTGCGCGCGGTTGGTGTGGCAAATCTCGCACTCTCGAGGCGCCATGGTGGTTGAGTCTGCAGAGGGTATCGGGAGTACTATCGTGTATTCATAAAGGTCGTTGGTCGTGAAAGTGGCGGGCGACTCCAATCGAATGAGGACATGGCCCAAAAATGTGTCACGAGCAGGTCAGCGTAAAAGTCTTATCGATTAGAGACGAGGGCGGGGGCAGCAGGCGTCGAACTTGATTGAAAGCCATCAACCAATTTCAATCAATATTTACACACCACCTTGCCACCTTGCCTATTCTGCCTAAGACCTAAAACCCAACTACCTTCTTTCTTGGTCTGCGAGCGATGGCTCGTCAGTCATCACCAATTCAAGGCACGCCGAGGGTATTCTCTCGTCAATTTCCGGTAAATTGGAGCATGGTATAACAACCTGGTTGCAACGCCACGACTGGCTGGCCTTGCTCAGCCTCCTAAGATCTCGGCTATGCAAGATTCCTCCAATCGACGGCGGAATGGGCGGAACGATCTTCTCTCAATTACCTGTACCTGCAGGTGGCGGCATGCATCTTGCCCTCGCCCGTCCGCCAAGTCATATAGCCTCTTAACAACTTCCGCATTCAGCGACAGCCCGGGGGCACTTCAGGCCCACGTGCCCGGCGAGATACGATGAATGGTCTTATCATCAACGACTGTTCTATTCGACATTTGGAAGGTCTCCGCTATTGTAATGCTGTTAAGTTACATATAAGGTCTTTGAGATCTCCAACATCGATATACTGGGCAGCATTGCATCAGCATCATGACGCTCCTCAAGACTCTCCTCACTGCGCTGGGGTTGACAAGTGCTCCTTCCGGTCCGGCAAGCTCTGTCACGACTATCGCACAAATCACTGGAGATAGATATTTGTCTCCTCTGAATGGCACTGGTACGAGCATCAGTCATGTGATTAAGGCAGTGAGTGATGAAATACTGACTTCTTCCGTCCAGGTGTTGTGAATGTGGCTGGTCTTGTCACTGCCAAGGGTCCCAATGGTTTCTGGATTCGCTCTCCAGAGCCTGACAAGAACGACCGTACTTCTGAGAGGTAAAATTGTTCTCAACCAAAAAGTGATGTGCATCTGACTGACATCTCCAGTGTATATGTCTTTGGGTCTTCAGTCCTCGGAAACGTCACTACAGGCGACCTGATCGCTATCGACGGTAACATTACCGAGTACCGCTCCAACAGAGACTACCTATATCTTACCGAGATCATCAACCCTAGCAACATCCGTGTGGTCTCCAGCGGCAACGATGTCAAGGCTGTCGTCCTCGAAGGCAAGACTTCTGGCATCATTGGCAAAAAGGACCTCCAGCCTCCAAGGGAACAGTACAGCGGGCTCGACAACGGCGACGTCTTCCAAGTGCCGAACAATCAATCGCTGATCTCGGTTACCAACCCACGTCTGCAACCGAACAAGTATGGCATGGACTTTTGGGAGTCTTTGAGTGGAGAGCTTGTGACCATCAAGGGTGTCACTGCGTTGGGACGACAAGCCAACAGCTTTGGCGATCAGTGGGTAAGTTTGCTGCTCACAAATTGCTTCTCAAACGCATTGAGATCACGCCACTGACTTATACCAGGTCCGTGGCAACTGGAAGGCGTCCGGAAAGAACCCCCGCGGCGGCCTCACGGTAACAGACCGAGACTCCAACCCCGAGACGATCATCGTCGGGGCACCGCTCGATGGAAGCAGCAACACCAACGAGACCAAGCTTGGTGACGAGCTGGAAGACATCACCGGTATCGTGCAGTACGCTTTTGGCTTCTACGCCATCTTCCCCGAAACAGGCACACGCGTGAAGAGCTCGAGCGACGCTTTCCCGCCACCCTCGACCATCACATCCAACGGAAAATGCAACGGAATCTCTTTTGGCAGCTATAATATCGAAAACTTCGCTCCCAACAACTCCCGCGTGCCTCTCATCGCCGAGCACATCGTCGACTTTCTCAACACGCCTTCGGTCATGTTCCTACAAGAAGTCCAAGACAACTCCGGCGCAGCGAACGATGGCGTTGTGAACAGCAACCTTACTCTCGCCTCACTCTCGCAAGCCATCAGCGACATCTCCGGCGTCGACTACATGTGGGTAAACGTCGATCCCGTCAACAACCAAGATGGTGGCGCTCCAGGCGGCAACATCCAGACTCCTTACCTCTACAACCCCCTCGAAGTGCGCCTCCGCGACCCGAACCCAGGCAACGCCACCGACAGGAACGAAGTCCTCCCCGGCCCCTCCCTGCGCTTCAACCCAGGCCGCATCGACGACGGCGAGACGTTCAGCAACTCCCGCAAGCCCATCGTCGCCCACTGGGAAATGGTCGACGGATCCGGCTCATTCTTCACAATCAACAACCACTGGACGAGCAAAGGCGGCTCCTCCTCCCTGCAAGGCGACGCCCGCCCGCCCGTCAACGGCGGCATCGACCGCCGCACTAGCCAGGCCGAACTCACGGGCGAGTTCATCGCCGAGATTCTGGCGCAGAACAAGAACGCCGCTATCGTTGCCGCGGGCGACTTCAACGAGTTCAGCATCGTGGAGCCGCTGCGCCGGTTCGTCGAAGTGTCTGGCCTAAAGGATCTAGATGTTGTTGCCAAGGTCCCCGAGGCGGAAAGGTATACTTATACTTTTGGCAGCAGCCAGCAGCAGTTGGATCACATGTATGCTAGTCCGTGGGCGTCGAGGAAGGTGGGCAGGAAGGACTTTGAGCACGTGCATGTGAACAGTTGGGTTGCGGAGGGGGATGTGGGGAGTGATCACGATCCTAGCGTGGCGAGGTTGAATGTTTGCAGTCGCTGACTGGAAGGGGAATCTGTACATGAAGGTTAGGTACATGTAGGTGTTCACCTTTCTTTCCGCCGCTACACATTACCTACATACACTCTCTAACCGGACCGGGTTGCATACCTAACCTACCTTACATAAGTCCACCACACACACTTCTCGAGCCCCCAAATAATGTCTTCTTTCCACGCCACGCCACATTACATTTCTTCTTTTGACCAGAAAACAGAAACAAACCCCATCCCCATTCCCTTCCTTTCCCCTTTCCCCTTTCCCCTTTCCCAAAAGAAAGCCTCTCGATCAAACCTTGTATGTCCAAAGCCCATGATCAATCCCCAGCACATGCACATGGAAAAACTACACAGGCGCGACGGACGCCATGAAGGTGGTCGTACAGCTCACGAGATTTTCTCCTCTCTCTCTCTCTCTCTCTCTCTGCATCGTCACCAGCCAGCTGCTCCATTCGTTCGTGTACATGGCGAATTGCGCGAGGGTCGAAGTCTGTCCGGTACCTTTCTTCTGTTGTTGTTGCGTTTGCGTTTGGGTGTGGTTTCGGATGTTTTTGGTGCTGCTGTTGTTGTTGGCGTCTTCTCGATGGTGGAATGAATTGGAGAGGTTGTTTGTTGGGCATATGTGTGAGAGAAGGAGGGAATGGATAGGATGGCTGAGAGAAGAGAGGAGAAGAGAAGAGAAGGTTGGGATGGTTCCTGAGTGGTCGGAAAGGTGTAGGGTAGCGTTCGTTCGTTCCTTCCCTTTCCTGGTATGACATGGCACGGTATGGCATGGTATGGCTTGGCTGGGCTTGGCTGGGCTGACCTGACATGGCCGATGTGTCTGCGAGCAGAGGTCTCGGTTCGACCGGCATGCCTTTTTTAGCATGTCATGTCGTAAGGACGAGATCGACGTGGGAGGGGGATGAGAGCGCCCGGATTGTAGAGTCGAATCATTCGCCGCATTGGTGAAGTCGAACGTCGATGCCTCAACACCCAAGACCTGCGAGAACATGGCGAGGATAGGTAAGCAAGCCGGCCGGCGAAAGTGACCAAGCTATGGAGTCACAGTACTGGCCGGGCTAGGATACGCCGCCTGACTAGTCGAAGCGACCACGCGGGCAGCAGCGACGCCTGCTGTTGACCCCTTGCTGCCTTTGTCCGCGGCGGGCGAGCAGAAGGGACAGACTTCGTTGGCGTTGACGCGGACCGCCCTGTAGTTCTCGCAGAAGATGACCCGCGAGATGTCCTCGGTCACGTTCTTGGGACAGATGTGCGTGTGTAGTGGGACGTGCGTGGCGCACTTGATGTAGTGCGTATACTTGTGGAAGCACATTTTGTTTATCGGAGTGTGGAGTCTCCCCGTAGCGACGCTCGAACGGAGCTGTTTGTTGCAGGGTCTCTTGTGACGGGTGAAGTCGGCAGAATAGGGGTTTGGTCTTGTGGTGTGATGTGATGTGATGGATGTGAGATGGATGCCTTTTTGCTGGAAGAAGCTGCGGTCAAACGCGAAAAGGAGGTGATGGTAATTGGGAAACGAGTGAGACAACAAGCGGGAGTAACTGGGATTGGAAGTGGGTGAGATTTCTTTGCTTTCAGGGCAGGTGATGAACTCCAACAACAGCGACTGCCGTCTGGCTTTTTATCTTTTTCGTGCCACGACTTGCAATCGGCCGCTGATGCTTGATATGCCCAAGTGTTTGCCTCGGCTCAGGCGGTCTGCAAGGTGCAAACAAGGTCCCCGGCGCGCCCAAACGGGGCGCAAACACGTTTGCCACGTGTTGCAGATGATGCCGAAGGCCATTGTTTGGTTGTGTCGGACTTAGTCGCCGTCCAACTGTTAGGTCGTTGTCGCACAAAGCCTCAAATTCTGGAGTTTGCCTCGGACATGGTCCTCGACGACAAGGATGCACTCGGTGTTTGCACTTTGCTGGCGGCTTCGTCAGCTCGAGCCGATTGTTGGGCGCTGAGAGTTGTGTAGCACATCTCACTCAGCGTGCTACCATGTTCGGCTTGTCAATCATCATGCGATCGCAGCCCATCGCCAGGTAGTGTTGGTATTGTTGACTGCGGGCGACTCGACATGCCCTGTTCGACCGGCTCTCATGTCGACCAACCACACGGCGTCTGCATTCTGTGCCTCCACTGCCTTTCTAACTTTGTCGTCGTCAAGACAAATCTCAAGCAATCCCAAAGCCTCGTCCAGTTTGTCTGGTGGGAACGAAACGTGCTGGATGGCCGTAACAATTGTATCGACCAAGGCGTCCCACAGCATACGTGTGAGGGTGTTTCCATAGTCTGCGGGCGCGGCTTTCATCCGTACTACTGCCTGCTGCAACGAAGGCGTAGCAGTGGCTGATCCGAGTCTGGTATTTGCGCCAGTGCCTCGCTCTCGATCGTTGCGAGTGATGGATGACGCCGAGGATACCATGATGTCTTTGGCGACACGCTGGTAGATCTCCTGTAGTAAAGGCCACAATTGCAGCATACGCGAACGCATGAAGTCCTTGGCATTCTCACAGAAAACGCCAATGAGCTGCAATGCCGTAACCTGGACGTTCACTTCGCTGTCTTCTAGCCTAGCAGTCACCTCAGGCCAGAGAGTGTTGATCAGAGGCAGGAAAGAGTTCTCGTGCAGTGCGATAGCCGGAGTCGCAGTGCGGATTAGCCCAAGTAACGATGTCCTCAGCGAAGGTGACGCTGATGGCAAGAAATGTTGAGTCAACGTCGTAATCTTGAGGAGCAGATTGTAAGTCTTGGGAGCTGGAGGCGGCGTCGCTTCGTCTGACTCCTGCGGGTCATCCTCGCCATCATCAGGGGTTTCAGTCTCGTCTTTGGTCTCGCCCCAAGGTTGTCGTGGGAAGTCCTCGTGGGTCTCGTTGCTGGCTGGGAGAGTGTCATGGTAGTCGTTCCTAGTTTTGATCTGATCAATGAGACCCTCCATGCTAGGTGCTAGCCATTTCCTCACGTCGTGTGAGAGTTTACCATCCCCTTTGCCGTCAGTCAATGTTAGTTGGGGTGATTTGACAGCTTCTTCAGCCATTACGGCAAGTACTTTGAACAACAGCTCAACCAGGATCGGGTATCCGTGGAAGTCTTCTAGCGCGGCGAAAATGCTTTCGACGGTGTCTTCCAGATAAGGTAGCAAACTCGGTCCCGCCAGTCGTACCATCATCAGCAGCACCTGGGGCGCTTGTGGCGACACATCGAAGGCGTTCAGTTTCAGTGCAACCGCGTTTGTGAGATAGTCCACATTGGCAACAATGAGCTCCTGTGTGCTACTGTAGACACACGCCTCTGTGATCTTGTTGAGTGTGATGACACTGTCCTTTTGGAGTTGCGGGTCGGGCGTCGCCAGAGTGTGAAGTATTGGGTATAGAGCGTCGATGAGCTCGTAGCGAAAGTCCTTCCCAGCACGTTCGGCGCGGAGCGTGAGAGCGCGAAGTGCAACTGACTTCAATCGATTGTCGGAATGCTGGGCTGCGGACTCACTGAGAATTTCTAGTGACAATGAGTACATCTCTTCGACGAGGTCGTCGGAGCTACTGGTGGCCTCGAAGTCGAGCAGATCGTCGATGTCGTCTCCGCTTTTGGCTGCAGATTTGGCTGCCACGTAAAGGAGCCAGAAACACGCGAGATTTGTGTCGTCTTGCGCGTTGCGGAGTTCTCGCGACATGTCGGACATTAATGCAAAAGAGTGGGATGAACGTCCTATCGTCTCCACGAAAGACTCGAGGCTCTTCATGGTCTCCTCTTGACCACGGTACTGCACTAGTGCAGATCCAAACTCAGTGCTGGACGAGGTCTTGCCCAATAAACCGACGTCAAGAGACTGTATCGTCTGAACAGATGTTCCTGCAATATGAGTAGTCTTGGGCGTTTGGAGCACTACAACGATGCTGTCACGCAGAGCTAACCCAACGCTCCGATCGATTATTGTAAGGTCGACATGACAATTTTGCAAGATCTCGTAAGCGGTGCGGATTTGTTGGACTCTCTGAAGTTTTGCTTGCTCGTCAGCAGATTGCATGATGCGAGGTAAGGACTGCAGCCAATCGTGCAGAGTCTCTTGGAGTAATGCAGCCAATGATGGGTTCATGCGCACGTCTCCTTCCAATTGGAAGCCAATCTCAGGAAATGCTTGATCGGCTGTCAATACGAGGATGGTATCAAGTGCCATGCTAGCACAGTTAGCCAGAGTCTTCTGGCATTTGCAGAGTACCATGAAGCACAGCCGACTCATAGCTAACTTCACGTCATCTCTCGAATGAGTTTTCAGACGACACACATTTGCAAGCGCTGGTTTCAATTGCGCTGCCGCCTCTTCAAACCATTTCGAGCCGCTGGTGTTTGGAGTACCTTCACGTTGCAATGCTGTCGTAGAGTTTTGTGTAAGTGCGACATCATCGCTGACCGTGGCCTTCAGAACATCCTTCAGTATGTCGAGGCAGTCCGCAAGTACCTCGTGATCTCTTCTTTGACTCGTCTGAGGAGCTAGCAGTTTGGTAAGCTTCGAAACTATGCCAGGCAAGAATCCAGCAAGAACATCTCGCCCCTGTATCGACGTTACAAGGGCACGCATGGATTTAGTGGCTGCGCGTTGAATTTCGACACCCATGCCTCCAGCCAAGGCGTCCAATATCGTGCTCAGCGTTTGCCCAAGCTGCGGCATGTTGGCCTCGCCCTGCCAAAGTTTTCTGCCGTCATCAGACGAATGCAGCGCTTCGAATGTGCCAGCCAAACATCGCAAAGCGGCTGTCCGAAGCTCGACAGTCGTGTCAGAGGATGCGAGACCTGAAGGCTTGTCGCTGGCCAGCAAAGTACACAAAATGAGGATTTGAGTCGCTAGTTGTGGCTGTAGACGCTGTCGCCAGCCTTGTTCGATGAGAACAGCGAGGACCGATAGAGTGAGTTCCAGACATCGAATCGAAACCTTTTGGCTCAGCTTCAAGACTTGGGAGACGGGAAAGAAGATGTAGTCGGCTAGCTTGTCGTCCAGAGGGCTGTCGACTGATGGGAATGCAGACACAATGCCATCGAGTAGCTCCAACTTCGAAGTGAGTTCCGCAATGCTGCCTTTAGGTCCATTTAGGGCCAGAGTTGTCTGAGTCAAGCCCACGCATATCGGTTTAAGCTTTTGGAAGACATGCTGCCGGCTCTCCAAATTGATGGTTGACATTGTCCAAGTTAAGGACGTTCGCATTCAGCGGCGATGACTGGGGATAATACGCGTCACACCGTGGAAGAACATGCTGCAATGTACCGCATAATGCATTGATGTTCCTCTTGATGGCCAGGTAGAGTTGTATGTCTTTGAGTTGCAGCTAATTGTCTTGAGCGCCTTCTTTGTGAATTGTGTAGATGCCTGAGGCTGCAACGCTCCTCTCGACAGAGCCGATATTTTGCCGATGTACAGCGTGTCTCGTCTATCTTTCCAACATCTTCGTCGCTACGTGTGGTACATAGTTACATCGCAGAGTTGTTAACAATGTCAGCGACATTCTTGAAGACTTGTTTTGAGGGACGTCAGGTATATAGTTCCGTGCCTGGCCAATTAGGGTTGCAGATGTAGTGTTCCAAGTCCCTACCTATTGACTAGTGTTGACCTGATCTTTTGATGTGATACGTGAATCAGAGAGACGCACCTCTAGTTCTGTCACTCTCAGGACCATCAATTAACCAAAGGCGATTCGGAGTGGTAAGGTACCTAGTACGTCTGAGAAATGATGTCCCGTTCCGTTCTATCGTTGACGTGACGTTGCTGACATAAGTCAAATGCCGAGCCTCCCCGGTCTCCGATCCCGAGGCGGCCTCATAATCCTCCCGCCAACCTTCAGCCTTCTGTCAACCATCTCATCACATGCGGAACATGCTAAAGCCGTTTGCTTAAACCTCCAAAGTCGTCGCACACATCCAGGCTCAGGATACTAGGTCGGCCCGATCAGCACATCGATATGGCCCCAAATGGCACGAGTCGCAAGAGTGCGCTGCCCTGTGATCCTCCGCCATGCGCGCACATGCTAACGCGCCCACTCCAGCTCCCGCGCCCTCACAAAAGTCACGCGACAGCAAACCGCTAGGCGATCTATTCGAGATTCTAGAAGATGTCACATCGCCAAAGTTGAAGCCTGATGTGAAGTCAAGCCTGCCGGTGGTGAAGAAGCCAGGGAGCTGGGACTCGGAGAGCGGGAATGGTACGCTTCTTCCACATGTGAAAACGTAGCTGTAGACTGTTGCGCAGTCCTGACACCTCACCACAGCCGCCGAAAAGAAGAAAGACCGCCCCTCGCTGGTCAAGCGACCTCCCTCGGACATCACGAAGGCTTTCCAGACCGGCCGGCCTTTGATGGACACCCCAAAGATGCTGAAATGCAACCACTGCAAACGAACGGTCACAGAGCACGCCATGCCCAAACACATCGAGGGCTGTCTGAACAAGAAGCAGGAGAAGCAGCGCAAGAAGAAAGAAGCCAAGGATGCGCGAGACGCGGCGGCTAGGAAAGAAAAGGGTCAAGACAGTGACGACGAGGAGGAAGGCGAGAGGAGCGCCATCAAAGGAGGCGGCGCGAGCAAAAAGCGCAAGGCTGCCGACGAGACCGAAGAAGGCGCACCTACGAAGAAGAAAAAGAAGAAGGACGAAGCCAAAGCCAAAGCCTCGAAGCCGAAAGCGCCAGTTGACGTGGAGAGACAGTGTGGTGTTGAGCTCCCACAAGGTGGCCAGTGCGCCAGAAGCTTGACATGCAAGAGTCACTCGATGGGAGCGAAGCGAGCTGTGCCAGGGCGAAGCGCACCCTACGACAAGCTGTTGATGGAATATCAGCGTAAGAATCAGGCCAAACTACAAAAAGCACAATTCGAGGCGAACGCACCAGACCCTGACGACGATGCCCTGCCGTCTGGGCCGATCGACGAGGAGGAAGAGAAAGAGCAGTTCATGGCCGGAATCGCACAGGGCTGGGGCGGAGCGCCACTCGTCAGCTCAACAATGATTCCGCTACGAAAAAAGTACGAGCGCACTCGCATCACGAGCATGCTTCATTCTGCATTCCCAAGTCGCAACGGCGGCAATATCTTCAGCGTGCCGGGAGGAGGCGGAGGCTACGAAGGGCTGTTTGGGCAACTGAAAGAACCGGCGGCCACCGAGGACACAGGCGTGGTGGCGCATTCACGAAAGCCCAGTAGCGTTGCTCCTGGGGCGAGGAGCATGGTTCCGCCGGCGAGTCGGAAAGCCAGCGTGGCGTCAGGTGCTTGAGATCGCAGTTATTACTGTGGGAGGAACACTGGAGTTTGCTGTTTCAAAAGATACCCTAGGATTTGTTTGTTGGAATTGATGTTTGCGCTCTCTCGATGGTGTTTCAGTGGGATTCTAAGCAATGCAATCACATGACAACACGTGTGATTCTGTACCAGCGAGACAGCCGGCTCACGCAATATGTACTCTCTCAATACATCAGGTGCATGTTTCAGCTCAAACGCACTGCAACCGCTCAAAGTAGCCGCATTTGTAGATCTACACTCCCAATGCTAACTCGCAGATCTGTTTCCTTAGCATGTTGACTTGATTTGCGCAACGACTGCTCGTACTATTTTTAAACAGACACACCTATTCCTTTTTATAAATCCCAATACCCCATGCAGCCCTCAGCATCGCCAGCCCGAAAGCCATCCCAAGACTGTCCCAGACAACATTGAGCTTGCTTCCCTTGACCTCCTTCCACCCAATCGGAACTTCAGCCATCGGGATGTTAGCGCTCTCGGCGAGCATCAACATTTCAACGTCGAAGATCCAGCCTTCCGAGTGCATGTACGGGATGATGTAGGGAAGCGAGGGGCGTGTGAACAGCTTGAAACCGCATTGGGTGTCTTTGATTGCGGCCGTTTTGGGAGTGGTCAAGAGGCGGAGGAGCAAGTGGAAAGAGTGCATGAGGGTGTTGCGGAGGAAGGAGCGCTGGATTGTATGTCAGCGGATGCTTCAGGGGGGGTTTGCTATGTAGTAAACCGGGACATACCTTCACAACGGCTTCCGTGCCGACCATGTGTGCTCTGCTTCCAACACCCACAGCCCGACCTTGGGAGTCCTTGGCTTTTTCGCATGCGCGTACAAGACCGCCTAGATCGCTGAAACGACTTGCTCCGTCTGCATCCGCGAACACAACATAGGTTCCCCGGGCGTGTCTCATTCCATGCGTGACAGCTCCTCCCTTTCCGCGGTTCTGCTCCAAATTTATGACCCTGATCGTTCCTGGGGGGATCTTTGTAGGCTTCAGACTCGATTTCCATGGTCCTTTTGGAGTGGGTGGCGTGCTGTTCAATTGGTGTGTTCTCGCGAATTGCAGTGCCGTTGCAACCGTCTGGTCCGTACTTCCGTCGCTCACAAGCAAAATCTCCCATCCTCGCCAGGGATCCGCTTGTCTGCCATTCGCCTGTGCGCTTTTGTTACTGCTGCTCTTGCTCGTCGTGCCGTGGTGTCCGTATTGCGCCTCGAGGTATTCCACGGCTTCTTCCAACATGCCGCTTAGACGATCTTGCTCATTGAAAGCCGGGACGACGAGCGTCATGAACAGCTCGGCATCCGCGGCTTGGTGCGCTTCTCTAGAGGATATGTGTCCATCGCGCGCCATCTGACGCAGCGCAACGTGGTTGTCGAACCAACATGGTAAAGGTTGTGGTTTGCTCATACGACCGTCGTCTTCGATCGTGATGTATTGCTTTTCGGAAGCTCTAGGAGGTCTTGGAATGGGAGCCAAGAGGTAGAGCAAGATAAAGGGCTAAAATGACCGCCGCGTGGTCAGTCATTGTGCACTTTGTTGAGACGCGAGATGCGGTGTGGTGGAGTATAGTGAGATAAAACAGGAAAAGGAAATACCAGGACTATGATACCGAAGAGGCCGACGACTGCTCCTGCTGCCCACATCCACTTTGGCACGCGTGCTAGCTGGTCGAGCACATTCCACACCGACTCTGGCACAGCATCGGCTGAGTCCATGGCGGGTATTGTTTGTAAGGTAGGTAGTTGATCGGTCGGCAATTGAGAGGGAACGGTGGCTTGGTGTTGGTGTTGGAAGAGTTTGATGCACTGCACAAGTGCTATCTACAGGGTCGCAGAGAGAGGTCGAACATGGACATTGGGTGAATGTCCAAGGGACAGTACGGTAGTCAATGAAGACAAGGACAGAAGACGTCCGAGGTAATCAACAACCTCGAGTGAAGGCCAGCTTGCATGTGCTTGGAGGGTCCCTCTGAACATGGCCCGTGTTGGCGCCGGCTGTGCTCGTGGCTTGCTGTCACAGCTCGCGGACGCGGGTAACGCCCGTCGTTCGACCGCGTCTTGTCTTTCTGTGCTGCCGCTCAACATCAGATATTGTAACAAACCCATTGCAAACATTCACGTCACTCTACTGGAAGCGCGTGACTGAAGTTCTTGCAGTACATGAAACATCGACCGAGCATACATTTACTGCTCAGTCACAATCAGCACAGAAAGTTCCAGGCGCGTCTAATATACGACCCTATTCTCGGACAGGACATCATCAGTCGCGACATCACGTCACGATCTCACATCTGACCGCCGTCATGGATGGTGGGTACCAACCCGACCATGGCGGCTTTGAGCCCGGCAGAGTCCGTGGCCGACCTAGCAGGAGTGAGTATACGCAATTCGTCTTGAGATTACTGGCTATGGAGTGGAAAACACTTTCGTCGCTTGCAAGCATTCTTATCATATCAGCATCTGCTAACTGAAGTTTCAAGGGAACGCTACGGATATTGGCACCACATACGTTCGGTACCTCGAGAACCGGAGACCCAAGTATCAAGGTGTGAGGGGCTTCGAGGCGGAACGTCACAGTCTTAGCTATGTCTTCGATGTATGTACCAATCTATCACAAGTCCACTGCAATTCGCTCACTTTCAAGTAGATGTTGCCACCCGCAGCTCGGAGGAGTCGTCCAGGCGACTCTATACCCGCTCGACATCTTCATTCATCCCTCAACAAAGTGAAGCACCCAGTCAACGTGGTGAAATGGACACCTGAAGGTCGGCGTCTGCTCACTGGTAGTACCAGTGGCGAGTTCACATTATGGAACGGCACTGGCTTCAACTTTGAGACGATCATGCAAGCACACGACTGCGCCCTCCGCGCCGCCACATACTCGCACAACAACGAATGGCTGATTTCCGCTGATCAAGACGGCATCGTCAAGTACTGGCAAACAAACTTCAACAATGTCAAAGGGATTCAAGCACACACCGATCCGATTCGAGACCTTGCTTTTGCGCCCACTGACACAAAGTTTGTCACTGCAAGTGACGATGCGACACTGAAGATCTTCGATTTTGCCGGCGGTGTCGAAGAATCAACGCTGACAGGCCACCAATGGGACGCAAAATGTGTTGACTGGCATCCTAGCAAAGGACTTCTGGTGTCTGGCTCCAAAGATCATCAAGTGAAGCTTTGGGACCCCCGGACCGGTCGTTGCCTCACAACTCTTCATGGCCACAAGAACACCGTAGCAATGACGAAGTTCGAGCCAACCAATGGTGTTTTGCTCGCCTCTTGCGCTAGAGATCCAGTAGCCAGGGTCTTTGATATCAGAATGATGCGGGATGTTTTCTTGCTCAAAGGCCACGAAAAGGAAATCAGTTCTCTGACTTGGCACCCAATTCACTCTTCCATGCTCACGACAGGAGGCGGAGATGGTTCAATGCACCACTACCTACTTGACGAGCAAAACCCTCCGGCAGGGACTGCTAGCACGCTTTCGCCGTATGATGCAGCTAATCCCACAGAGGCTGCTGCGCAAGCGCTATATCCAGCACACAAGACTCAGTACGCCCACGAGTATGCCATCTGGAGCATGGATTGGCATCCTTTGGGCCACATTCTGGCGTCAGGCGCAAACGACAAAGTGACCAGGTTCTGGACGAGACCCAGGCCAGGCGAGACCAGCTATGTTAACGACAGGTGGCACATTGGGCAGTCTGCGGCGGAAGCACAAGGGACCTGGAAGAAGTCTGAAGCCACGCGAGCTCGTGAGGAAGAGGAAGCGGATATGGATGACGAAGCAGACGCTCTTCCAGATCAAAATATGCCCGCCAAATCGTTCCTCCCTGGATTGCCTGGCATCAACATGCCATCCTTCCCTCCAGATGGTACAAGTCTGGGTGGCGCGCAACCTGCAGACATTCCCAATGCTTTCCCTGGATTCCCTGGTATGCCCCCGAACGGTCAAATGCCCATGGACATCGAAAAGATCAAAGAGATGTTCGGCGGACAATTGCCTCCGCCTCCTGCCGGTTTCCCTCCCATACCTGGACTTCCACTCGGCATGCCGCCTCCTGGTTTCGTGCCGCCACCTGGTTTCCCTCCTCTACCCGGCATGGGACAACAACCACCGGCGGAATCAGATGGTGGTGGTGGGAGAAGACGCGCGCCCTTGCCTAGTCAGCAAGAAAGCCTTCAGGCCGAGATGAGGCAGGGAAGGTATACCAAACCTCGCTAGAAGCGGTAGAAAGCTGCGATTGATTCCACAACATGCACGAAACAATCTATTGCACCCTACAAAGGCCGTGCATGGACTAAGCAGTCGCCTCGCGGTCTCCACAACACACACAGATGGTCACTGATCACTAAAACATTCGGTACAGAGCTGATGACCGAACAAGACTTTGTATTCCTATGCGATTGCTTCATCCCGAGCGGCTTTGACGTACAAAAGAAACCCTGCAAAAGATCACCGAGGACACTACCCAATGGAGACATCTAAGAGCAAGCCACTCCTTGCTCCAACATGCAGCTCGCGACCCACACACGAGCTGCGGGGGTACTGGGCGACTTCGGCCAATCCGGGTATACGGCTTCCAAGATCAACTTCACCATTGTTTTAATAGATAACAACATTGCAAGGCTGAAATAATTCGCACCAACCTCATTCTCACAACTTGACTCATCTGTCTCATTCTAGAAACCACAGAATCGAAATTCTCAGTAACCTGAATTGACCTCATCTATTGTCTCCCATCAGCATAAACATTACCATCATTATGGCCCCAGCAGCAACCACTCTCCACTCGGAAACATCGGGCAATGCGTCCGTTGGCGCTATCGGCAAGACGACTTCAGGCAAGCCGTTGAGAGTTCGGTCGTACCCTAAATTCGATACGCCCGAGGAGGAGCGGTTGTATCGCAAACAGCATCTTGCAGCCGCTTACAGAGTCTTTGCCGAACGAGGCTTCGACGAGGGTGTCGCTGGGCACATCAGTGTCCGTGATCCGGTTCTGACGGACCATTTCTGTGAGTGCTTTCTTCCCTCTTCACTAGTTGATAGATCGGTAGGTTCATTTCCCAGAAAGACCCATACTAAACTACTTACTACACAGGGCTCAACCCCCTTTCAAGACACTTCTCCCAGATCCGCGTAAGCGACCTCATCCTCGTCAACGAAGACGGGGAAGTCGTCATCGGCGAGGAGCCCATCAACGCAGCGGCTTTTGCCATCCACTCGGAAATCCACAAGGCGCGCCCGGACGTACACGCTGCTTGCCACGCGCATAGGTAAGTATGGGAAAAAGCGTCCCCTTCCCCCGTCAAACAGGAACGCTGCTAGCAACAGCCGCAATCCGATTCGAGATCACATCGACTGATTTCCAACTTCCATTTTGCCAACCAATAGCGTCTATGGCAAAGCCTTCTCAGTCTTCGGCCGCGAGCTCGACATGATCACCCAAGACAGCCTGCGCTTCTACAAAGACCACGCGGTATACCAGAACTTCGGCGGGGTGGTGTTGGACCGCGAGGAAGGGACGCGGATCGCAGAGAGTCTGGGGAACGGCAAGGCTGTGATCCTGCAGAACCACGGTCTCATCACAGTACGTACGACTGCTCCCGAAATTGGAATCCCTCTCCGTAGCTCTCCTCTGCTGCTGCGTCCGTTCAAGGGTTCCAACGTTTGCTAACAGACTTTCCGCGCAAAACAGGTCGGCGAAACGATCGACGCCGCCGCCTTCTGGTTCATGTCTCTCGACAAAACATGTACGCGACCTCGCTCGCGATCCCTTTTCGCTGCTGTTTAGTTACTGTTCTTCCTGGCAAGCGCAAAACTGACTGTAGCTATCTTTCACCCAGGCCACGCCCAGCTGCTCGTCGACGCAGCCGCGAACGGCAGCGGGCACAAGAAGATTTTCATCCCCGAAGACGAGGCCAATTTCAGCTACGAGAATGTTGGCACGCCGGAGAAGGGCTGGTTGGCGTTCCAGGGCTATTACGATGAGATACTTGAGAAGACTAATGGGAGTTTCTTGAAGTAATCTGGAGGTAATGATGGGTGGGGAGGATAATGGTGTTGTGAGTGGAGGTTAGCTTGGAAGTGAAGCATGGATGGAAGATGTATTGTTCTGGTATAGGATTTTTTTCGGCTTTCGTCAGTTTTGCCATCGACTTGTCGCGCATTTTCTACGATACCTTGTTGCGGAACTCAAGTGTTCTTGTTCAATGCCTGCATGCGATCGTGATCGGGCCCTGGTATGCCGCAGCTTTTGGGACGGGTGGGCTTAATACATCCCAATAGTCTTGTTTATGCTTCGGAGGGTAGTGTTTAGCAACTCCTGAGTGGAAGAAACATCAAGACAGCATAACTCTACAGTGCGACAAAGTTGAGTTCGAATTGATTCGGTCGCTGGATGCAATATCTTGGGTATACCCATGAGAGACACATGTGTGTATCGTCTCATCTCCCAGCGGTACTACGTACTCGAAAGGTTCGGAAGTACACAGTAACCTACACACTAGGTAGTGCGATTGGATTGGAGAAATATGACACGTGCTGGCTGTCACGTTTCTTCATCCCCCAGGAACCTAATCGATGGCATCGGCGCTAGAGTCCGAGTGCCGCCGTAGAGGATTCGGAGCTGTTTGCCGTTCAAGCGTGTAACCATTAGAAAATGGCCGGGCTTGCGTGGCATGGGCATGGCTGGCAAAATTCTCCGCCATCTGCAATTATGTGGTCCCTCAGTCCTCTGTGTGATGTCGTGATACCCACGACGCATTCAAAACCACCGCCGCACTTCCATCAACCCGACCAACGCAATCCTTCCGTCAGTTCGAAAGCTCGAGATCGGTCCACTGGCTGAGCAGCTCTCCCATCTCGATGCCCATGTGCTGCAATCCATTCTCTTCTGTTCCTTGCCCATCCTCGTACACCACATCCCACATCTCCGCGTGAGCCGGCAGCACGAAAGCAGCGGGGACATCGGCCAGCTCTGCCGCCGTCAGTTTGAGATCGCGGAAGAAGGACGCCGAGCCCGGAGGCAGAGGGAGGCGCGAGCGGACGACCACGCTCTTGAGGGCTTGCAGGATATATCGGGCAAGCGGAAAGTCGTTCGCGAAGCGCGCAAGAAGCGCGCACACCCGTTCGAACAAGTCGTGGCTTACCTCGTCGGTCAGCATGTGCAGTAGCGTGATGGCGACGTGGTACAGCGGGTAGAGATTCATGATCGAGTAGTCGTCGGCCGGCCACGCCTCCCAATACCGTTCGGAGGTTTCTAATGTACGCTTGCAGTGGTATAAGCAGATGAGGCCGGACGTGCCTAGCTCGTCTGTCAGGCGCTGAGATGGGTCCAGTGGACGGAACAGATTCAAGGCGACCATGTCCTCGTAAGTACTGCGTTCACTTAAGTCAGTGTGAGGTGATGGTGGAATGCATCGGCGTGGGCTTACCTCAGGAGACTCGTTTCCGGGCAGAAGTTGGTGTCTGCCCGGATGAGCGAAGGCATATTACTACGCCATCGTCGCAGGTCTTGGTACAGTCTTATCCGCGTGTCGATCCCCGTTCTGCCGTACTCCAGCATTGATTCGTGAAGCTTCTCCGACAAGTCGCATGTGGCACTCAAGACGTATGCCGACAGCTGAGGCTCTGGCTCTGAGGCCCGGTGGCCTGTCACCGCTGGATCGATGCTTCCGTTATCGACAAATCGTCGTGGGATCGCTGGTGCTTGGACCAAAGACGGTTGGAGGTATACGGATGCGGATATACTGCAGGTGGTACACAACACGTCAGCTGGCATGTACCAAATCGTTTGTGGCTGATACAAGTACCTTTCGAAACAGTAAATGCCCCACAGTGCCCGGGACACTGCCTTCTGGTATTTGGCCCTGCCAGCCTCGTCGGCCATTCGGGGATTCCTGAACTTCGCTTCCAATTTCACCTGTAGTCGCTTCAACATCTCGTAAGCAGCGTGTCGATATTGCAAGCCGCCTCTGTCTCGGCCTTGTCCGGTATAGCAGGTGTAAAGGACCAAGAGAGCCTGTACTGTCGTCAAAGATCGACGGCCGTAGTCGTTGTCCAGAAGTTGCCGGGCTTCGTTCAAAAACCGTTCGCGGATGTCGAAGCCTTGGACTGAGCCATACACTCTAGCTCGCTCGGAAGTTGACTATCGACGGCATCAATATTGGAAAACACAGCGGTACATATAACGATCGAACAACTTACACATCGCAGCGCGCACATTGCGTTTACAAGCAAGGACGAGCAGAACTCGGCATTCCCTACGTCTCCTGCTTGCATGTCGTCCAGGAAACATTCTTGGTCAATGAAGGAAAGGTAGAACCCGTTGTCGTATGCGAAGAAGGAAGCCATCAGCTCGGACACCAACCCGTCTCCGGCAACTCGCGTCCATGGCCTAGCCCGCACCTTGATCGCGCTGTGCTCGAGGGCGCTCAGATCCAGGTTGCTTAATCCAGAGGCTGGAGTCTCGCTGCCTCCTGAGCGATCTGGCGCACTTTGTTGGAGCAAGAGGTCGCTGCCCCTGAGAAGCTCCACTACGTCCATAGGGTCGACGGCTGCGCGGACTCTTCGATAGATCTCCATGGATTCTACCTCTGAGCGGTTGCGGATCAAGTCTAGTAGCAATCTGAGCTGATCAAGTTCGTTCTGGAGCGATTCATTCTTCCGTCGCATGGAGATGGAACGTGAAGTGTCCGGTTCCACGTCGTATTCGCAGACATGGCCGCGTTTCGCGCATCTGTTGCAGGATGGCCTCGTACCATCGCACTTGGAGGAGCTTGTCAGCAATGCTGCCATTGATATGTTCTATGGCATCGAGACGTAATGCGCTTACCTTTGCTTTTCCACGCTGGCAAGCTACGCAAGCCGCTCTTACCTGCGCACGTTTGGGTTTTGTTACAGTCGAGCTCGATGGCTCCTGAGAGTGCCGTGGGTGCGGTGCATACAGGGAGGAGCTAGAATTGGTCGACTCGTTCGTCGGGAGCTTTGGCGCAAGCCTCCGGGGTCCCACGCGTCGTTCCTCGTTCGCCATAAAGTTGGCGACAGCGCAAGCTGATGGAGGACGCTTAACCGCTTAGCAGATTAGCGATCGCGGCAGACGGACGTGATATATGCAGTGAGTGAACGGGATGGCAATTTTGTCGATTGTCGATCATCGTTGTCCAACGCAGGGCAGGTTCGGAGCCGGTCAAAATCCCCGCTTGCTCGTCGCATAGAACGGATTCCGCGTTCTGGGCCCAGCGTGACGACGTTCGAACAAGGCACGCTGATACGGCCAGCTGCAGCCTTGCTTCCAGGCGTGCTGGGCGGTGTTGGTGCGTTTGTCGACGGGCGAGTCGGTCGATGGGTAGTCGTTTCGTTGCGCGTGAGATGGTGCTAGTTGGTGGGAATCCGTCAGTATTCCGCCAGTAGAGTCTCTCGCCCGGGCCCGATACGTCTCGCTGCCCTTTGTCCAGAGCGGCGCGTATCCACGTCCTCGGGATTGCTTGTTGCGGTTGCAGGCCGGCAGATGGGTCGTGTGGTGTTCAAGTCGCTGGCCAGCCGGTGTGACATCAAGCAGGGGGTCCACGGCACTGGAGATGGATGGATCGTTGAGCGAGTGGGATGTATGTCTGACGGCCGTCGATGGTTGGAGGGCCGGATGAGGGCAGACAGCAGCGTCGAGAGCACTCTGAACCGCACAGCAACGCACTACTTTTCTAGCGAAGCGAGCAGTCGTGCTTGTTGTCCTTGACGCGGACGGGGCGTCGGGCGAGGATACTCTCACCTACTGGTCTTCGTGAGAGGTCAAAATTGCGTGGGCGGAATCTGGGGCGCAGAGTCTAATGGTGACACATATCTACATGTCCCTTGGGTGGGCCTCGACCTGTCGTCCGCCTACGGCACGCGCATTTGCTCTTTCCCTGTACGGACTTTTCTCCAAACGACTTGCAACTCGCACGATACGCATCGAGCATGGCTTGACCGCACGAGGCCGCGCCCGCCGCCCACATGGTCTGGGCGGAGCGAGGACTACGGATCAGAAAAGCGCAACACGATCGGTGGCGAGACTCTGTCGTGGTGACTGGACTATTTGACGACACGACACCGCGCATCACGCATCTGGTTGGGAATCACAAAGATCGCTGCGCAAATCGAGATCCTCTGACCGGACCCTTCTCGCGGACGTCACTCATCACTGACGACACCGCTGCATGCTCGTTGGTACCGTATCTTAATATTTGGGAGACAACCTGCTCTTGCTGATGCTGCTGATGCTGCTACCGCTGCTGTCACCCTCGCGCACATCGCGGACATGTCAAGTCACCACAAGTGAAGCGTCGCCTTCACTCACACGCCTCCCAGGTTGCAACCGGACATACCAGTCCCGTCTCCATCGCCCAATTTCTTCTGTCACTTCTTTGACTAATGCTTCAAAGAGGATTGTCGCCCTGTAAGGAGGTCGGGGCTTGCCGGTGGTTGCCGTAGGCGGTGGTTGGTAGATTCACAGAAGCAGGGGGCCTTTTGGAAGCTTGCCACCGGCCGCGCGCAGGACGCAGCAAGCCATGTGAGATGCAACACTGCAACAGCCTGTTTCGCAAAACCCGGGTCATGCGCCTGACCGGAAGCATCTGGAATCCGAAAGTCGCGCATTAAAAGCGAGTGGCACGACCCCGGCGAATGCGTAACCCGCGCATTTGTCTGCAGCCGGCCAACCGACATGGCATCACAGATCCCACAAGATGCTCGACTGCCAAGGCCACAACAGCGAGCCGCACCAACTCCTACGCCACCGCGACTTCGGTGGAAACTACAGCCGAGGAGATTACCGAAAACAGTTCACCCCGGGGTGTATTCAAGTCGACGAATGAGACTCATTGGAGTTTTCTCCGTTTAAGACGACGAATGAAACCCGTGGAGGAACTTTAGGCGTAGCGGAGCGGACGGATTTCCATATGCCGACTGTACGTTCTCTACCAACACCACCAACGCCAACATCAGCAATGCGGCACGAGGCTCGCTGAAACAGCATGAGGGGATTGCAGCGCCTCCTCTACGACCATTTGGTGCCAGCGCATTTGTCAAATTGTCGATAATCCCATGGATATGCAGCGCCAAGAAAACATTCGTTGGAGCAGACCTCATACTCCAGCGTCTCCCACTTCTGCTTACCTCTTCCATCGCCGTAGTCCATCTGCAACTTCATCACTGATCTCGGAGATGGGCTCCGGGGACGATGTGAGGTCGATGCTAGTCTCCAAATCACGTGAATGTGATCTTCGAATCACGTAAGCGCCAAGAGGAACGCCAGCATCAGGCCTGGCCGGTCATCACCGCAAACATGCCTTCTTGTCTCGACATTAATTCAGGGTCGAAGCAACGAAAGGCGGATCATTGAGCAGGAAAAACAATCTGAAATTTCATGTTGGAAATAAAATATCATGGTATTTTCATTGCTCGATCTTACGATCTTACAATCTTACAGGTGGCGCGACAGCCAACGCACGGCAGACTTGTCGCAACGCGAACCTTGCGCGCTACGTCTTCAGTACATTGAACACACTGTCACCAACCGATCAAACGAAGCAGTCCGGTCTCATTTCAAATTACGAAATCCGGTTGTTCTCCAATTCCAACATTACCACATTCTGGAACGGTCTTCACTCCCCATCGAAAAGACGCATCATGCCATTACTACTAGACATCAGCATCATCAGAGCCCAGCGCCTAGCCTGCCAGCCTGCCATGCTTCAAGTAATGCCTTCCCAGCATCGTGATCCGCCGGATCGTCGTTGAGATCAAAATTCATCGACCCAAGCTCGCCTTCACCAGACACGACGGCAATCGCCCGGCCTGTCAGTCACAAACAACGTCAGCATGAGAACATTTCATGAAGAAACTACAAAGCAGCACTTCAGCAAACTCACCGTCAACTTCATCATCCGCAACAGCCCTCAAAACACCTTCGACCGCATCTCCGACCTCCCCGACCTTGGTACCCGCTTGCTCCAAGTGCTCTACAAAGCTCGCAATCATCGCAGTGCGAAGGAAAGTCGGAGCAATCAAATTGGCCTGGATGCCTCCCAAGGAATTGACTCCTCGCACCCCGCGCAGACCCCGCCAGATGCCTCTGACGCCCCATTTCGTCGCACAGTAGTCTGCACTGAACGGCATCTCTCCGTAGCCAGCGAGGGACGATATGAAGCACAGCTGCGGCTTGAACGTGTCGTCAGCCACGCGGGCGTGGTTCAGGTAGTGGACGGCGAGTAGTGCGGAGTAGTAGACGCCCGTCAGATTGACGTCGAGAGTGAGCGTGGGAGGCTTGGGCGGGTCGTCTGTTGGCGAAGCGCTGGTGAAAAACTCTTTGCCGAGCATGCCCGAGACGCCCGCGCTCGGGACGACGATGTCAAGGCGAGACGAAGACCAAGCAAGGGTCATCTTGAAAGCCGCAAACTGCGACTCCCACGAGGTAGTATCGACTTGCACGAACTTGACCCTGCACGAAGCTGACATTTAGCATCCCCTTGCCGCTCAGCAAGGTAAGGCTTGAAGCCTCCGGAGGACTTGATCACTTACTTGCAACCCTGTCCAAGTAACTCCTCTTCGACATGTTTGCCAACCTCCTCATTGAGATCGCAAATAGCCACCCAAGCACCCGCCTGCGCGAGCGCTTTGACAACTCCGAGCCCGATACCGGAAGCACCACCCGTCACAAGAGCAACTCTGTCTTTCAACACGCTCAGATCAAGCGGCTTCGCGAAATCAATCTTCTTCGTCCCCATTACTCTTGTCGAAAGCTCGTCTGCGGCGGCGGCCATACTTGAGGTAGTTCGTGGATCGTTGAAGTGAGTGATGTATGTGTATGACTAAGAAATAAGAAACGTTACGATTTAGAACGAAAGATCAATTTCGCGCTTGCAATCAACAAGAAAGGCTAGACAACAACAACAACAACAATAATAATAATCCTGCCGCCTGCCAGCTAGCTACATGTAGGTGGCCAGCTATCTTTCAGCTCGGCCAAGAGTACCGCCCCAAAAATAATTCTGTACATCGTATAATAATCATCCATCGAATCGCTATCGCAGGCATCGGTCGGTTACTTCCGATCCTGTATCTCGCTTGTATGTATCATTGAATCGCGCGCAAACCCCACATTACCCTGAACAGAAAGGCTGCTTGTCATGAAGCTTGATCGACGTTTGCTTTGATAAGCGAGGTTTTGGTTCTTGACTCGTTAAGAACTTGAGAGATATATGGAGTGGAGTGGAAGCGGAGGCGGATCTGAGGAAATGCATACCTGTCAACACTACCTACTACCTTAACGATGGAAGTATGAAGTGTAGGTGTTGCTTGCTTGCAATGGCAACAGAATGAATCATCGTGTATGTATTTTCCTGTATGATTTCTGTGGAGTTCACAAGACTCATCGGGAAAGTTGATCGCGAAGAGTGGGAGAATGCGAATAGCAAGAGTAGTCGGAAGACAATGTTGGACTGTATAGGTACATGTATAATGTCGACTTGATCTATTGATGCCCACATGTACATGTACGAGGAATTGTAATGCGCCTACAAACCGAGCCCTTCAGTAGGTAGTAGGTACCTTCACACAACACACAGTACAGATCACACAGTACCTATAGTCGACAACTCCACACCCACTACTACTACTACTACTACTACTACTACTATCAACACCGAATATGTCAATTCAGCACAGCCCAATCCAACGAATCATTCGAAGAAGAACAAAGCCGCCAAATTTCATCGATACCTACATGCAGAAGTAAAACCACACCCTCCAAGCTCAAGACCTCGAAACGACGACCATCAAGACATGATACATCAACCCCGACGCCCTAGAAGAAGGAAAGAGAGAACTACCATTTTCAATCTCAAAAGTACGAGTTTCCGATGAAGAAAAGATACAATAAACCCCGACTAACACGGACCGAGCCTACGTGTGACACAGCACTAAATATACAGAATATCATCCCCGTCATACAAAATCCAAACAATCGCCGCCATCATCATAACGTTACATATACATATAACGATAGTATCACACGCAAAAGTGCACGAATACCCAAATGCATCATCATCATCATCATCATCATCATCCCCATTAATAACAACAACCCTTTCCAATCTTTATCATTCAAAATACTTCTCCTTCCCTATCCAACTCAACCTCAACTCAAACTCAAACTCAACCCCAACCCTACCAAAACGGTAGATCTTCTTCACGATATCCTTTCCGAAAACAAATCGATAGGACGAACGAATAAAAAGAGAGGAAGCGAGATCCATGTAAGTAATTGAAATCATCGAGATCAAACCCAATTGGAAAACCAACCGCCGAACTATCCCTTACCTTACTGTTCTGTATCCATCGACTCATTTTGATACGCCAAATTCGATGATGATGATGATGATGATGATGATGATAAAGATCAACATAACATTAAATTCTACAGCTCAACAAGATGGAGAAAACAAGAGATGCATTTCCTTTCCCTAGCCCCTTCATGTTATCCCCAGCTCATCTCCCTCGTCGAACCACATTCGTCCCATCCCGCCCGATGCCCACGAACAACTTTCCTGGAGAGATTTCACTGACGAAGCAACGCGCCAGCGAGGTACAGTTTATAATAATCAAACAGGTGCACGGGAAAAAAAAAGGCCATAAAGCCGAAGTTTCGAAGTCTGTAGGGGGAAAAAAAAAGAGAATACTGATTTCGGATTTTGGTGTAGTTTTTTTTTTTTTTGCTTTTGCTTTACCGCTACTTTGCGCGTGATGCTTTCTTCCTGATGATAGCCCTTTTTTCTCCCCTGCTCTTTTTTCTACCTTCCTTCTGTGTTTGGATTGATTTACCCTTGTCGTCGTTCGTTGATGGTCGTCACAATTATCCTGATGCTTTTCCGGAATGGATGGTCATTTTTGCTTGCTTGCTCGCTTCCCTGCCTGCCTCGGAAGGAAAGCTTCGATGCTCGCAAGCAGTCATGACGGGTCAGGCGATCAGAAGTCGGGGAATAGCTTGCCGTGACTAGAGATGAAGAGTTAGTAATTGAGATCAGTTGGAAGGATCAATCAAGACTAGGGACTCACGGATCATCACCCGGCAGTCCGTATTGTTCCGTCTCTTCAGGGTACTTGTCAAACAAGCTTGCATCGCCAATACCGCCCTTGACAGGAGGCACGTACGGTGCGTCGATGTCCTTCTTGGCCAGACGCTCCCAGGTTACCTCGGCGAACCACGCATGGTTCATGACATCACGGCTACCTCCGTGCAAGTTACCCAGACGCTTGGTCAAGTCGTGTGTGATGAGCTTGGTGAGCAGGTCTTGTGCGTCTGGATGAATGTATGGTGGGTACTTGACGCGACCCTTGAGGATGTTTTCGTAGATCTTCAATGGCGAGCCGGCGTCCCAGAATGGAGTGAAACCGCAAAGCATTTCGAAGATGAGGATGCCGAGAGACCACCTGTTTGAAAGTGTGAGCACAAGGTGGCAGCTGCAATATTGCAAGGAAACCTACCAATCGACACTTTTGTTGTAGCCCTTGGAGCTGACAACCTCAGGAGCGAGATAATCGGGCGTGCCACACAGAGTCCAGGTAATGTCAGGAACCTCCTTGGCAAACCCAAAATCGGTAATCTTGAGATGCCCATGTCGGTCCAAGAGCAAATTCTCTGGCTTGAGATCGCGGTAGATGATGTTCATGCTGTGAAGATAGTCCAATGCCAATGTGACCTCTGCGGCATAGAATTTGGCTACAGGGTTGGGGAAGCGCTGAGTGTGGATGTTAGCAAGGAGTTTCAAGACACTCCAACATAGCAGTGGCTTACTTGAGACTTTCGAAGCAGACTGAACAGTTCACCGCCCTCGATGAAATCCATGACCATGTACAAGTTCTTGGCATCTTGAAAAGTGCCCCAAAGGGTGATCAAGAAAGGGTGCTTGCATCGTTGCAGCATGCGGCGCTCGTCATTGGTGTGTTCCACTTGCTTCATCTTGACCACCTGCTGCTTCTTCAGGACCTTGACGGCGTAGAACCGCTGGTTATGCTTGCTCTGGACCAAGTGCACGCGGCCGAAGGAGCCGGTACCCAGGGTGCGCTGCAGGGCAAAGTCGCCGAGGGTGTATTTCCCCTTTGTCTCGCGCGTCGGGTTGGCAGTGCCCTTTTGGCCGGGGATGTTGAGCTGAGGGGTGGCATTGTGTTGGGTGGAGGCGCTGCTGGTGTTGCTGTTGTTGCTGGCGTAGGCGCTGTCATGCTGCGAGCCGGTATTAGTGTCGCCGTAATTGGGGCCGTTGATGAGGTTCCGGATGGAGGGCACATTTTGGGTATTGGCGTTTGGGTTCTGGCCAACAAAGGGCTGACTGGGCTGGTTGGGGTGATTCATGTGGTCGGACTTGGTGCTCTTGTTGGAGGTGACGGGGGTGATGGGCGTGCCGCCGCCGCCGGCGGTGGTTTGGCGCTCGAGTGTGGGGGAGGTGGGTGGATTGAGGTCGTTGGAGCCCTGCGAGTCCTTTGTTCGCTTCTTCTTGAGGAAGCCTAACGAGGGCATGAGGGCAGGGGTGGGATGGGGGAGCGGAGCGGCGTGCTCTCTCGCAGCAGCGCAGCAGCAGCAACAGCGGCAGTGGAGAGGTAGCGGTAGCGGCGTTTCGGGGCAGCGTCAGTGGTGGAGTCTTGCGAGGAGAGTGGCTGCTTTGGAGCGAATGGAGCTTGTGCCTTGCACCGGGAGCGGCCGCGAGTGCGACGGACGGCGGGACAGTTTGGTCTAGTCAGTCCGACGATGAACTGAACACTGGAGGCGACCGTTGGGTTGGGACAGTGGGAGAGAGAGACAGTTCTGCGAGGGGAGCTTGATCTGCAGCTTGTCGGTGATCTCTTTGGCCCACAGCTGGGGGGCGGGCAGGCAGTGTTCTGGCTGGTTGTCCGTGTGCTTGGTGCTTGGGAGATGGCGGGCGAGTAGTGGTAGTAAGTGGAGACGGCGGGGTATATCGGAGGATTGGATTGGATTGGATTGGGAGAGGTGCAGTTGGTGGTATGAGGTATGTATGGTATGATGGAGGTGGAGAGGACGAGGAAGCGTGCGGCTAAGACAAAGATACAGTTAGGTAAGGTAGTAGTTAGTAGGTCGGTGGAATGTGCTTCAGCCGGCTGCGAGTGCCATCTTCTTGGAGTGTGGCTGGCAAATGCCGAGCCTGAGCCTGAGCCGTGTTTGCGCCGCTATACACGGAAAAAGGAAGGCACTTGCCGGGTTTGAGAGAGGGCGAGGGCGAGGTAAGAACTACTCTACAGTATGGTACATAATCTACATGATGTAGTACATAGCAATGGACAAGTATATGCATGAATTATGCCGTTGCCTTTCCTTTGACCTCCAATTCTCTTGACTCTCCAGTCGACGATTGCATTGATGTCTTCCAAGGTTCACACACTCTCTCTCCTCCTACCCCGCAACAGCACGCTGAGTTGGCTTGTAAACGAGTCCGGTGTTGGTCCAATAACAGGTCATACTTGTTATGAAGGCCTGTCACAGGCGAGTATGTAACTACCTAGGCAAGAGCTGACTATGCACAATAGCACATAGGTGGTCTAGAACTTTGTATGTTGATCCGGAGAGAATCCCTGTCTTTTCTCGGGCATTAACTGCGTTTGATGATAAGCGACTGATTTAACTGCTGAACGATTACACCAGCTGAGGTTTCAATGCGAGTACAATCAATCCAACAATAATACAACAGAACATTCCAAACGATCGAGTGGTGAATTCAATATTTACAGGCTCGCACATGCATACGGCAAACAAGCTTCGTCAGCGATAAGCTAAGCGATAAGACTCTCGGATGCGTGAGCCGCGGATGACGACGGCAGCAACATGATCGTCATCGCATCAATCTCGACCTGATTTGTGTTTGGATTGAATGCGCCATTGAGGTTTCGTGTCAATAATGCTACGCCGGCGGATGTGACGGATGTCCCACCTCAACCACCCATCCAGCCCTATTCCAACTCTGTCGCGTGTTTGCAGTAATTCAATTTATACTCTTCCTCCTCCTCCTCCTCTCTTCTCCACCCATCCCCTCCAAGCATTGCTCCAAAAAGTATACCCGACAATTACCTCTCCCTGACCTCACTCAAGCTTCCTGACATACACTTGGCGTACCCGCAGTCCACAACCTTCAAACACCACCAACCACCGTCGACATGACTTCCGCCCTCCCTAAACCACAAAAGAAAATCGAGCTCTTCAGCGGCAACTACTTTGCAGCATGCACTCTCGGCGGCATCATTGGTACTTGACCTATCCTGTAACCCGTGCAATGAACACCTTCTAACAACTTCTCCCCCAGCCTGTGGACCCACACACACCGCCGTCACACCCCTCGACCTGGTCAAGTGCCGCCGTCAAGTCGATTCCAGCATCTACAAGTCAAACATTTCAGCATGGCGTAGCATCATGGCCAAAGAAGGTCTCCGCGGCATCTTCTTCGGCTGGGTAAGACAACCTGCTTTCCAACACCTCGAAACCTCAGCTAACCCTCCTCCCAAGGCCCCGACCTTCATCGGCTACTCCTTCCAAGGCGCAGGCAAATACGGCGCCTACGAAGTCTTCAAATACTACTACGGCGAGAAGCTCTTCCCCAACACCCCCCAAACAATCGTCTACCTCGGCGCCTCAGCCACCGCCGAATTCATTGCCGACATCTTCCTGTGCCCCTTCGAAGCCATCAAAGTCCGCATGCAAACCACCCTGCCGCCCTACGCCAACAACCTCCGCGAGGGCTGGGGCAAGATCGTCGCGCAAGAAGGCTTCGGCGGGCTGTACAAGGGCCTGTACCCTCTCTGGGCGCGCCAGATCCCCTACACCATGGTCAAGTTTGCGACTTTCGAGAGCGCGGTGGGCCAGATCTACAAGCAGCTCGGCAAACCCAAAGAGGCCTACAACACCCTGCAGCAGACCGGTGTCTCTTTCTTGGGAGGCTACATTGCCGGTATCGGCTGCGCTACCATCTCACACCCGGCCGATGTCATGGTGTCGAAGCTGAACGCCGACCGCAAAGCCGGGGAAGGCGCAGGACGAGCGATCGCTAGGATCTATAAGAACATCGGCTTCAAGGGGTTGTGGAACGGTTTGCCCGTCCGAATCGGGATGATCGGAACGCTCACTGCTTTCCAATGGTTGATCTACGACTCGTTCAAGGTCTATCTCGGCGTAAGTCTCTTTATCCTTATTTCTAGCTTGTTTCGGCTTCTTCTAGCTACTTTTTTTTTTTGGTTATCTGTTACTAGATTCCTGTCGCTAATTATCTTCGCAGCTTCCCACCACCGGCGGCCACTAGTCGGATCAAACGACTGCCACCATAGCAAACGCCGACAGGATAGGGCAAGACAGGACTACCTTACTAGAAGGAGGCTTACTTGAGTCAATCACCGCAAAGCTACCTTACGAAGCAAGGTTGTACCGCATCTCAGATTATATGGTACAGTCGACCCAAGGCAACCGATACGACTACCATATCACACTTCAGCGAGTTGGCGCGAGAATCCGTCGAGGCAAGGCAGAGTTCAGGACAGAACACATTCGACCGGACCTGAAGTCGCAACTCGCGTCCGTGAGCAAGAGCAAGAGCAAGAGCGAGAGAATGCGTGATAAAGCGGTCGGGACATCCCATTCTCCGAGAATTGACAGGTTCCATTATGCAGAGTAGAGCAGAGTCGCCTTGTTTTTATTAGTGTATCTTTTTCAGCGTTAAAAGCAGGCAGACAGCGTGGGAGATACCTACATACAGTACCTTGATAATGTATACCATTTCTGTCATAAAACAGCTACAACACCAACCTTTGGAGGGAAAAAACAAAGGAGAGCGAGTTAGTTGATTGATTGCTTGATGGATTGATAATTTAATGAATCTGCTTTGCTCATCTCGTCTCATCTCGTCTCGTCTCGCCACTCCTGTTTTTTCCCATTAGCCTTTTGAAACAGGTTATCCTCTCACTATTCCATCCTCTCCCTCGAGCTCTCTCTTCATTCTCCCTCATCTTGTATTCCCCTCCTTTCCTCTCCTCTCCTCTCCTTACGAGTTCTTCCTCCGTTTTCCTTCCTCACTTCCTTCCTTCCTATCTCCCTCTATACCTCCCTCCCCCCATCCTCCTCCTCTAACAATCTACTATACCGTTATCTTCCTCCTCGGTCCCCTAGTACAGTGGATACAATAATAGTACCTTGTTGAAATCCTACATACATTACTGTAGTAGAACACAAAAAGGAAATAAGATGTAGATGTAGATGTAGATGTGATGCATAAGTAATCATGTTGAACGAATGAAGATGAAATGCCTCTTTTGTTCCTTCTCTCCGGTCTATATAATGTGATGTGATGTGTGTGTTCCTTCCAACGTCCATCCTCCCCCCAAAATAAAAGACAACGAGAGATACCGGGAAGACTACGTCAAAAGGTATAAGGAAAAGGAAGTCTAGAAGTGGTGAAAAAAGGGACAAGGGACACAAAGAAACCAATTGAACGAAAAACAATAACAAAACGCCTACAGCGCCGATGCTAAAATGATGTTGCTTGCTTGATTGGTTGGAGAGCCTGGTCTCTCTCTCTCTGCCTCTCTCGCGCGTTCTCTCTGCCTCTGCCTTCTTCTGCATCTGCCTTTGTCTCTCTCTGCATCTGCGAAGTGTTCTCTCCCAAGTCTGTCTCCTCCTTCGTGTTCCCCAAGAACCTCCCACTCTCTGACTCAAAATCATATCTGGTGGGACGTGTCAAGACACCTCCAGGATCGTGTGTGGCTGGCTGGTGACAGGTCCAGAGCCAGCGGTGTCCCCCACGGGCATCGCAATACGTGTCAGCAATTGCAGCCTTTTGCCTCTGCTCCCGATTCATCTTTTGTCGCTTGCAGAATATCCTGCCCAAGACTCACCCCGGGAAAATACACGCGTCTTCTTCTTCGTTTGTCTGTCCTCATAACATGTCATGTCATGTCATGAAACGGCGACTTGCCCTTGCCCTTGCCCTCGACTGCCTTCCATCCATCAAGTCTGCCGCCTACCTATCCACGCCAGAAGACGGGCCGGCAGCAACACTGTCATCATTGTCCGCCAAGACGCTAGCCTGCGAATAGACGTCGGCCATGACTTCGTCCTGTCGTGCCATGATATCCTCGTTCTCCGCAGCCGTAGCAGCAGCAGCAGCAGCGACCGCCGCCTGCTTGTCAGGAGTCTCCTGATCATACGATGGCAGCTCGCCGTACACTGGGTCGCGGTACGGCCCTGGAACATTGGCAGCCAGCGTCAAGCTCCTGGCGCTCCTGGTGGAGCCGTACCGATCGATGACGGCTTCGTCCATCTCATCTGGAGGGGGCGCGAATGACCAGACTTCCATGACGGTGCGGCCTGCGCGAGAGGCGAGCACGACGGCCTTTTCTTCTTCAAAGACGACGCGCCATACTGCTTCAGCGGGCGCGCCTAGCTCGCGCATAAGACGGCCTGTTGCTAGGTCCCAGACTTTGACTCTGCCGTCGGAGCCTCCGGACACGATGCGCACGTCGTCAAATTGGAGGGACGTCACGCTGTTGTCGTGTGCTGCGAGGCGGTGGATTGCCGAGTGAGTTTGTAGGCTCCACACCCGCACGCTACCATCTGAGCCGCCCGTGACGAGAGTGTCACCACGCAGTTGCAGTTGTCCGACGAGCGAGGTGTGGCCTTGCAATTGTGCGAGGCAGCGTCCAGTATGAGGGTCCCAGACGCGGACCGAAGTGTCTAGCGAGCCTGTCGCAACACGGCGTCCGTCAAAGGCTACGGCGTAAATCTGACTGAAGTGACCTTGCAGCGTGCGCAGGCAGCGACCTTCGCTGATGGACCAGATGCGAGCAGTGGTATCGTAAGAGCCAGAGACGACAAGATCGCCGTGGATGTCGAGACATCTCACACTGGCTTGATGGCCTACCAAGACATGTCGGCAGGTTCCCTTTGTGATGTCCCAGATGCGAAGGGTGGTGTCGCGCGACCCAGAGATTGCCAAGTCTGATTGTCCAGGACCTCTGGCAGGTGCGATCTTAAGGCAGCGGACGGTCGAAGTGTGGCCTCGAAGCATATGGACAGCTTGGCCGGTGTTGAGATCCCACACTCTCACATCACGGTCACAGCCTCCACTGACAAGAGTGTCGCCGTATGGCGCCATAGCCCAGACACCCATAACGTGGCCTTGCAAGCAGCGGAGGTGCTCACCGTGCGGGCTGAAGACGTGGATCTTTGCATTGTCCAGGGCGACGATGATGTAGTTGGAGGTCAGGTGTAGGGATGTGACTACACCTTGGTCTGGCGTAATGGTATGTGCCGACAGCGAGCCACCTGCTCGCCACGCTTTGGATATGAGATAACGATGTTTGAAATGTGACTTGTAGCTGACAGTCTTTGTCCGTTGAGGCACTCGTCTGTTGCTTGATCGGGACGAAATTGTAGGTGGCAACGCCGGGGTGCTGTTCATTGGACTTGACCGTCGAGTCAGATCTGGAGCGCTTGATGAAAGAGGCGCAAGCGCTGGATTAGGGAATTGACCGAAGCCCATGTGCGCGCCATAGGGATGCGAGGGTTGTGCAAAGTGGTTCTCGCTCTGTAGGCTGGAAGGCATGGGGCTTGGTAAAGACGGCCTGACGTTTGAATGTCCCTCGTCGCTCAGCCGCCTGTATGCGTGCTTTTCGCAGAGACTCTTCCAAGCCATGTCGTCGCTGACCAGCTCCCTCCATCTCCTACTCACTTGGCTGCTGCGGGCAAGTGTTGTGGCGTCGTCGATGAATGTGAGTATCCGTAGGCACAGCTCGTTTGGCAGGACAGAGAAGGGATCTCTCTTCAGCCGTGGGCCGACAAAGTTCGCGACAAAGGCCAGTAACTTGCCATCACACATGTTAAGCAACTCGGCAAGCATGCGCTGGCGCTCTTCGCCTTCCATGTCGGCAAACATGGCGCGCATGTGTCTGTATCCAAACCCATGACCCTTGGCCGAGCTTGCGACGCTCGCATTCCCGAGCAGAGGCGGGTCATCCAAATCAATATCTCCAATGTCTTCGCTCGGGTCGGCGGTGCTCCAGTCGGGCCGCCGGTCTAGAGGCGTCGGACTGGGCGCAGGTGTAGGTGGGCTGGCGGGTGCTGAGGGCAGGGTGTTGCCCGGGATAACGCTGGGGTTTGCTGGGATCGGTATGGGCATGGTCATGGAGGATCCGCTGTTCGGAGAATTCATGGGTCGTGATCGTGAATGCGTGGCGGCAGCTTTTCCGTTGCGAGAAGCGTAGAAGCGGTCTGCGCGCTGTGAGGCCATGCGGGCGAGAGAGGGCGAGTCCTCGTCGGTCGCATAGTCGAGGGTGCCCGAAGGTCGGCGCTGCGACCAGGAATCGTGCTCCATTATGTATGTCGTCGATTTGAAAAGAGACTCGGGCTGGTTGAATGCGTGAAGAATAGTAGTGAAGGTCGAGTCGGGGAGTTTAATCAAGTCGGTCAGGCCGTATCCCGTCTCGTCCTGTCCTGTCCTGTCTTGTCTTGTCTTGTCCTAAGCGGGCGGATTACACCAAAGACATGGCTGTGGGTGGTGGGCGAGTGGAGGAGGTGGTAGTGGCGTGGTGGTGGATGATGTAGCGGCGGTGGGAGGGTCGGCGGTCTAGCCGGGTAGTGGTGGTGGTAGAGCACCTTGGTCTAATGGTGGTAGTCTAGTGAATGGTAGTACTAGTCGTATCGTCGGCATCTAGTCAGCCGTTGCGGGAGATGCACGGCTATACTTGAGGTGGCACTTCTATATGGGAGCCCAAGTGCGTGCATCCACCCACCTGCATCATCAAATCCATCAAATATTCATTGAGAATTGAAAGCCGATCATTACAGTAACGACGACTATTGATTTGATATAAACACATTCACCCGAACAATACCAGGCAGGGCCTACATGTACAGCAACACATGCTTTGCCTTCCACAACATGGATCTGACAGTACCCGATTGCTGGCTCACGCGGTCACAGCCTTGAGACAGGCCCCACGGTGGCGCGCAACACAAGCAAGATGATCAAAGACCAAAGGGTCCCCCCTTGGAACGTGTCGTCCTCCGAGGGCTCCTTTCCACTCTCCTTCTCCTACTTGTGATCACGGCCGCTTTCATCACATGCTACCACCCGGAATCAGTTGTGCATCGATATTGCTCCTCCTTCGCCGCCAGGGACCGCCACAAATCAAGCCATGGCAGCCATCGCATCGGGAGATCTCACTTGCGGCATTATTATTAATCATCTCACCTTGCACATGTACTCGGTCGATTACTACGGACATCCATATCACTACTCGCTCTGGCTATGCTAGTATTTGGCCTCTTTGTTCGACCGCTTCTGGTTTCTCTCAACGCCATGTCAGACCCCTGGACCCAGCCGTCCTTTCATAGGTACTATCATGCCATCATTCAAGTGTTCTCAGCGTCACATTCTCCAACAATGCCACCTTTAGACGAAGCAGTTTTGCTGAAGAAAGACGCAAAACACATCCTGGAGACCATACATTGTCCTTTCTTTATCTGGCAAACCTAACAAGACGCAGATCACATCCTCTCTTTATCTGGCAAGCTCAACAAGACACCATTGTTTCTCCCAAGCCGCAACACGGCATATAAATATCGACCGCCAACACGCCTCAAGAACATTCTCTTTCCAACAACAACAACAACTCCACATCCTCCCCCCTAACAGTCCAACTAACCCCCCAAACCCACAGAAGAAAAAAATAAAAAAGCTCTGGTAGCCGAACCCACACCAAACATGTGCAACCTCCAGAACACCTTCGTCTGCGGCCACGCAGTCGCCACCCTTCTGAACAGCTTCTGCACCTGCAGTCTAACCGCCACTTCCGTGCAACAGACTCGCTGCCTGCTGGCCGCCTGCCAGCCGCAGACCACCAACCAGTCTGTGCCTCACGCAAAGCACGCTCCGAAGCAGAATTCCAAGAAGGGAAACAACAACCGCCGTTAAGGCAACACGTCCTGGGTTTGGGGACTGGTCCTTACGGGTAACATCTCGACGGTAGAAGGCTATTGTGGCCTCCCGGTTGGAGATAGGTAAGTATCTTACTAGACTGTAAGAATAGGTAAGAGATGTAATGTGAATTGGTCGGGGCGGGATGCAAGAGGAGTTGATCTCTCTCTTACTTTCTCGCTTTCGGCTTGTTGTTGTTCAAATTCAAATCAAAAAACGTAAGTATGCGGCAGCGATAGAGGGTGAATATCTCTTTCTCGACTTGCTGCGATCAAATCAAACATTCTCTCAAAAAATCTCCCATCTCACATGATTCTAGTACTATGCATCAAAAATCTACCTCCTACTCAAGCGCTCCTCAGGTTGGGCTGGCTTATGGGAATACCTAATCAGGTGACCCTACGTAAGAAGCCTCTGCGGAGTGCCTAAGACAGATACGGACGGAATGGTCGTTTGAGCGAAACATATTTTATATTCAAACATGTACATACAGCGAAACCTCCCCAACACCGCTAATGCTTCTCAGTCCTCGACCGCCGAACCAACCCCAACCAAGCCTTTAACATATCCCAACGACAAAGCAACAAGAAAGCCTCGACCCCAGCAAACGCAAGCACGAACAGCGTCGCCGCCGCCAACTTCTCCGGCAGGATAATCGGCCAAGTGAACTGCAAGCACTGCTCCTTATCCTGCGAGCTAATCACACACACGATCCAAGGCACCAGGTCCTCCGTGTTGGCAAACGCCTGCATCGTCAGCTGGTCGTCGTACAAGATGAACACCACGCACACCATCGTCGTCGTGGCAATCGCCACCGCCACAATGGCCAGCGACCGCCACTGCAGCGCCAGCGCCTCGTACACGCGCATGGCCGTCGCCCGCGCCGCACGCGACCGCGACGACCCCGTCAGACTCTCCGCCGCCTGCGACGAGTCCACGCGCGCCTTGAAGTTGGTCGTCAGGTAGATCTTGATGCAGTACGCAAACGTCGCCAGCTGCAGTATGCACGCCATACCGCCGAACCCCAGCAGCCAGCCCCAGTACGTCGCCAGCGAGCCCACGTTCACATGGCAGTAGCCGCCGAAGCGGAACGAGACGCCCGAGTGCGCGAGCGTCGCCGCCGTGAGCACGACCGTGACGACGAGCGCGGCGGCGTTGGCCGTGATGTAACTCGCTTTGCCCGGCAGCCAGTCCCAGCAGATCTGCAGGTGCATGAACAGCGCGCGGATCAGCACCCAGCTGACGAGGAACAGGCTGCCGAAGGCCGCGAAGGCGCCGCCGAACGCGCACGTCAGGCTGGTCGATTGGCTGTTGGGCGTGACGGGGTCGAAGCACTGTTCGGGCTGGCGCGCGAGCGGGATCACGAAGCCCAGCGAGAGCAGCATGATCCCGACCAGGAGCGCGATATTCAAGTATGCTCGCCGCGTTGCTTGGACCGGCAGGACGGCGTAGGAGAGCAGCAGGAAGCTGCTGAGGACCAGGCCGGCGACGTGCACCCAGGCGGCGCCGTCGGCGGTGCGCTTGAAGCTGTTGCTGTAGACGTAGTCGAAGACGGGGCAGGGGATGCAGCAGGAGGAGGCGTTGGTTCCGATTTCGAGCGGGTTGGGGGCGCAGTTTCGGCCGGGGACGACTGAGGTTCTTGTGGTCAGTTTGCTTGTTCTCTCAGTTCTTCTTTTCTTTTCTCGCTCGTCCTTCCTCGTCGTTCAACTGTGTGGAGTTTGGATGTGGGTTAACTCACATCCACCTTTATAAGGATACAGCGACTCGCCGATGAACGGCGCAGGACAGCCTCCGGCATCGACATTTTGTAGGTTCCCAAGGAGCGTCAAGAGGTCGTCGTTGTTCGCCATTTCTTCTCTGGTTGCTTGCTTCACGCTCGCTGCGGCAGCCTGGCGCTACACACCTAGGTAAACGAGGCTGAAAGGGAAGAAGTAAGGGCAAGGCAGTGTCGTGTAGTAATGATCATACTACAAGGCATCACTGCGCTTGCTCTGAGAGAACCCTTTTGCCACGCCACCGTGCTGCGATTTCTGTTCTGGGCCGCTTGCGAACAAAGTGGCCGGGTGCTCGTTCCCGCTTTGAACAAAGGCGAGAAGGGTTATGACGGCTGTGCATTCCGGATACTCGTGCATTCCGATGTCAAACGTGGCGGGCACAGTCGTCAAGCGCGTTCGGGTCACTCGAGAACGTCAGAAATGATCCCAGTCATCGTTCGTTGATCCTCGCCGAGGTGAGTTGGCTCATCCGCTTGTTTCTGCTCTTCTTCGCAACATTGCCGTTGTTCAGATAACTGAATCTGCAAGAAGGAGTAAGAGTGCTCGTGATGCTGTCTGTCAGGGACGACGGGTTACAGAAGAACACTTAACCCATCGACTTCCTCTCTTCACCCTGTCATTATACCAATCCAAATATGTCGAAGCCAAAATATGTCTTTCTCAAGAAAAAGAAAAACCTCTCATATCATCTGCCTTCTCTAATTGTGGCTGAGCTGCGATGAACTACGGCACCTTAAGTGCGGCCCTTTATCCGTTCCTCGCTGATTACCCGGGGGCGATACATGCACGTTGTGCATCAAAATGCTGGAGATGTTTGGAGGTCGATGTCGGTTGCACGTCGTCGTAGATTTTGCCATGCATTGCGTGCTTCGTGCTGTCCCCGCTTTTAGACCACATCAGCGTCTTCAGCCTTCACTACTGGTTACAACATGGGAGGAGAGATACGTACCTTGACTCTTTGGGCATGGCCCAAGGGTCAGCGCATGGAATGGTTTGCGGGAATAAGGTTCAGTATGCTCTGATGAGGGGTGATGTTTCGAAGTCTGGTTTGAGCAAGCTGTCCAGCAGTGGGAGTCGGAGAGTCGACCGGTTGAGCTTGAGCTCTATTCGAAAGATACTTTTGCCTGCATCCATCTCCTTCGGGGTTGCTTCTGCTTTAAACACACCACTGTGCTCGTTGAGACTGCCTTGAATCGATACGACTCAACTCAACACACGATTCGCAATGGCCACCGAAGTACAGACCACACCCAGCGCAGTGTTGCACCATCTACCTCTATACCAGCAACCAGAAGAGTCCAAGGCGGAGCGTAAGTATGCGACGATATGCCCGGGTTCGAGAACAAGCTGACAAGTCTTGACAAAAGTCGACTGGGCTGATCTCGTCACTCTCGACCTTTCACAATTCGATACCCCGGGTGGTAAACAACGGCTGGCAGACCAGCTGAAGAACGCGGTCCACAAAGTCGGCTTTTTGTAAATCCTTCACTTCCGCGTGGTTGAGCTTTGTCCGAATTGCCTGACAAACGAGCAGCTACATCACGAACTTCGGCTTGTCCCAAGATCAGATCGACCGTCAGTTTGCCATCGGCGAGCAAATCTTCAAGCTCCCGACCGAAGAAAAGCTCAAGTACCGCGCCGACCTCGAGCATGGCGATTACTCGGGCTACCGACCCTTGGGCTGCATCGAGGTCCTCCCGGGCCTGAGAGACAATGTGCAGATGTACAATTTCTACAAGCAAATCCCCGAACTAGTCCGCTCACACCCCAAGGTGATCGAGCAGCACCGCGAGGAAATCGAGTCCTTCCAGCGCCACATCGCGCAGGACACCGTGCAGAAACTGCTCATCCTCATTGCTCTGGTGCTGGAACTGCCCGAAGATACTCTGACCAAAGGGCACAAATACGACGATGTCTCCGACTGTCACCTCCGATACATGCTGTACACCGCGCGATCGGCGGAAGAGAATGCGAAATTCAAGAACTTGTATTCGAAGGGCCACACGGATTTCGGTTCGCTGACACTGCTCTTCCGGCAGCCAATTGCCGCTCTGCAAATCCTGGCGCCGGACGGCAGTTGGAAATGGGTCAAGCCCTACCCTGGTAGCATTACTGTGAATATTGCAGACGTCCTGCAGTTCTGGACGAACGGGTACTTGAAATCCAGCGTGCACAGGGTGGTGGCTCCGCCTGCGGACCAGGCTCATCTCGACCGCCTGGGTCTGCTGTATTTCCTGCGTCCGGCGCGGGATCTGGACTTGCAGGTTGTGGATAGTCCCCTGCTCGAGCGACTGGGTCTCAAGGAGAAGGACGACGATGCAAAGGAGGGCATCAAGGCGGGAGACTGGGTCAAAGCGAGAGTGAAGGGCAATTGGGACCCGGCGAAGAAGCGTGACGGAAGTAATCAAGAGGAGGAGGTTTTGGGTAAGTTGAAGGTCGTCAAGTACTTCGATTAGTCTTTACCATGTCTCTTGTTTATATCTCCCGGCTTTTTCCATGCCGTCAAGATAGATTTCGGCTTCTTCCCTGCCGAAGCTTGCATTCTGCTCAACAAGAACGTCGAGGAAAGCTTCGCGGACACCCTTTGGCATGTTACCCGAAGAGCCGCAGACGTAGATCCTGCCGTTGAGCTCATACATGGCTCGATACACAGCCTTGGCGTTTTTCCGAATCTGGTCTTGGACATAAATCCTCGGCTCGTTCTTGTCGCGAGAGAATGCTGTGAGTGTCTCCAAGCCATCGGTGCGGCCGAGCGTCTCCCACTCGTCCCGGAAGAAATAGTCTGTCTCCGTACCGCGACAGCCAAAGATGAGGATGTCGCCTTTGAGGAACTTGTCGGTGGATTCCGCATAGAGTTCCTTGGCCCAAGCATGGCGTTGATGTACCATGGCACGCATTGGAGCCACCCCGGTACCGGGCCCGACCATGATCACAGGCGCTTCCAGCTCGCTGGGTTGAACGTCGAGATACCCCTGTTGCATGCCGATGTTGATCTTCTGGCCAGGTTGCAGAGTGAGCATATACCGCGTGCACACACCATACCGCCTTCGCCACTTGATGATCGGACTGGGTGGATCGGCAATAGCCACGAGAAGCTGAACTCTTGTCCTTCCTTCCGCGTCTTGCTTGAGATGTCCTCCGCTTGCAATGCTGAACTGCCGGCCTCGCATCAGCGGCAATGCAGACAACGCGTACTGCCAAGGGATCTGGATGGTTGTGAAATCCATCATCACTTCGAGTATTGTGCGCTTGGGACGTGTGGTATAATCCCAAAGTTCATCGATCAGTTCAGGGTTGGCGAGTTCGAGTAGACGCTCTTTTTGGAATTCCTCGTCTTCAGTGCTTGATCCAGCAAAGTAGGCGAGATTGGCGAAGAACGAACGCCGTGGTATTGACATGATGTCAATGACGTTCTCCAGCAGCCATCGAAGGGTGACAATAGTCGAGTCAAGATCTAGATGTCTCAGAGGTGATGGAGTGGTGGCTTGGCCTTGAAGGTTTGCCCTACTTGGAACGACGTGCATCGGCTTGTCAGCGACATCCTCCCAGCGCATAAGCTTGATGAACTCGTTGACATCTGAAGGGAAGTTCTTAGGGTAGACTACTGCAACAGCTCCGGGGTAGTAAGAGTAGCTGCGGTCCAGCCGAAGATCTAACAAGCGGACGTTTTGAAAGTGCTCCGCGCTAGTGACTCGATCATTGGCGACGAGGGTAGCAGCATACGAGTCTTTGACGGGCATTGGTTGTGTAGAAGGATGAGCCTCATCGTTGCTTGGTGCCGAAGCTGATTCAAGTGAATCGTTGCCCGGCACAGTAGAGGGCTCCACTTTGGGGTCCGGCGTCACACCGTTCTCGTGTGGTACATCCTTGAGAGATAGTTTCCATCTCGGTTCTATGAACTCATCGTCTTCCATGGCCGAGACGCCTTCTGGTAAGGGAAATGTTTCGAGCATGCTGTCCTTGAGCTGTACAATCCACTCACGAAAGCCGGCGCTGTGGCCTTCAGGATGCTGTTCATTGCCTTCACCACGTTCACAGAAAGAAGTGGCTCCAAGTTGGGTTAGCCGGCCACAGAGCATGCGGTGAGCAACGTTGTATCTTGGATACGAGCTATCACCCAGGCCGAACGAGGTGAATCGCAATCGCCGGAGAACACCAGGCTTCAAGGCCCCACTGAGCAACATCTTCCAGAATGCGCGGGCATTCTGAGGCATCTCTCCTTGGCCGGTTGTCGAAAGGGCAAAGACAACCATGGAATACTTGACCACATCACGAAGCTGGACTGAGTCACAGTCAAGGACTGTAGTGTCGAAGCGCAAACGTTCCGCCAGGCGACCAACTTCTTCGGCTACATCTTGTGAATTACCAGTCTCAGACCCGTAGAGGATGAGAGCCGTTCGACTTTGCGAGTTTGACTGAGGCCTGGCGACGATAATGTCAGCGAGGTGTGTCATTGACTGACTAGCTCGTTTGACCGTCTTTGCCTGTGACTCGGCGTATACAGTAGGTAGGCAGTCAATGGATAGTCACAGATGTTTGTAGTTGCCACATGAAAGCACATGTTTTCTGGGGATGACTCTTCGCTTGCATACCTCGAGACGGGTGTGCCTTGCATTCTTGGATCGCAATCACACGTGTCAAGTGACGTTGCCGTAAGTGAATGCTGCCCCTGCGATTGTCCGTAGCCGGCGAAGTCGTTGTAAGACCTACGGTAAGCAACAAATAGCAATAATTAACACGTGAGGTCGAGATCTCGTTGGCCTCAGTTGAACGGTCGCGTGCCCTCGTCGACGATAATTGGACGGCGCACAGGCACACAGAGGCAAATGCACACTAGCGGCGCCTTCCGTCATAATTCATCCAGCAAACGGCAGCAACTGCGTCCGTGCCCCTTTCGCGCCTGGCCAAATTTGAGGATCTCCTTTCATGTGTTCCCTTCCAGCCTCCGTCATCAACCACCAGCCAACTCGATCACCACCACCTTTACCATCGAACTCAACAGGATCTTGGGCACGTAGCTACCCAACCAACTCTCGCCAATTCCGTTTCCACCACAGGGCGGCCTCGACAAGCAATCCACTCCGAAGCACCGTTCACAGGCAGACCAACAGGCCTTCCACCAGGACATCCACCCCCCAGACCCACCATCAATCATGTCCGTCGAAGCTGCCACCGCCCAGATGGCAAACACCACCCTCACCGAGCCCACTGCCTCCGCCGAGGGCGCCTCCGTTGGCGCCGGCGGTGACAAGCCGATCAACGCGTCCCAGAACGAGGCCGTTATCGCCAGCGCTGCTGAGGGTAGGAGACTGTATATTGGAAACCTCGCCTATGCGACCACCGAGGGAGAGTTGAAGGACTTCTTCAAGGACTACCTTGTGTATGTGCAGCCCCCCAATCCTGCTGGCTTGAAATCGACACTGACTTGCACTCCACAGTGAGACCACCTCCATCCCCACCAACCCGCGCACCACTCGCCCGGTCGGCTACGCCTTCGTTGACGTGTCCACCTCGTCCGAGGCCGATCGCGCCATCCAGGAGCTGAACGGCCAGTCCATCCTCGACCGCAAGGTCTCCGTCCAGCTTGCCCGCAAGCCGGAGCCGGCTGCTGAGGTCACCGAGGGCGGTGAGGGCGCTCCCCGCCGCCGCCAGTCCACCCGCGGCCGCGGTCGTGGCCGTGGTGGCCGTGCTGCTCGCAGCGGCCGTGGCAAGAAGGGTCAGGCCGCCGACGGCGCTGTCGAGGGCGAGGCTGCCACCAACGGCACCCCCACCAACGTCCCCGGCCAGGCTGCTCCTCTTACTGAGACCACCAACGAGGCTCTGACCGCCACCACTGGCGAGGACGGCCTCACTGTTGACGGCAAGGCCAACGCCAACCGTCCCCGCAAGCAGCGTGGCCCGCCTGAGGACGGCGTCCCCAGCAAGACCAAGATCATGGTTGCCAACCTTCCGTACGACCTCCGTGAGGAGAAGGTATGTTCCCATCTCAGCTCAAGAGACAACGAAATCATGCTAACTCATACTGTCAGCTCCTCGAGATCTTCGCCGAGTACCAGCCGACCTCCGCCAAGATTGCTCTCCGTCCCATCCCCAAGTTCATGATCCGCAAGCTCCAGGCCCGCAACGAGCCTCGCAAGGGCCGCGGCTTCGGTTTTGTTACTCTTCCCACTGAGGAGGTGCAGCAGAAGGCCTGTGCCGATATGAACGGCAAGGAGATCGAGGGCCGCGAGATCGCCGTCAAGGTTGCTATTGACAGCCCTGGCAAGGAGGACGAGGACCCCAACGCGCCCACCGAGGGTGCCGCCGAGGCTGACGCCCAGCCGAGCACCGCCGAGGGCTCTGGCAGCGTCGAGCCCCCGACCGCCACCGCTTAAGCGGTTGATGAAACAATGCGAACGAAGTTCTACACCGACTGGCACACTCTTTTTCTAGCAATGTCCCGTACTTAACGCCAGTATTGGCTACATTCGACAAGATATGCACGGGGTGGCGGTGTGGTGCGCCCGAACTGAACAGAGGATCTCTCGCAAGACCTCAAAAATGATATGCATTTAGCTATGCATGTCGCAACAATTCAATTCCATCAATTTGTATTAAGTGTAGTTTTAGTGGATACTGCAAAGAGATCTCTTGCTTCTTTGTCCACGTCTGCTGTTGTGATCGAAACCTTCTGCCTTGAATTCATGTGTGAAGTATAGTAAATTCATAGAACTTTGATAAGGTACAGATGTATATTTACAGTCCATGTAAACAATTCGGAAACAACCATCGTCATACTCCTTCCGGCGGCCATATTGAACTTTGACCGAACGGGAAGCCGAGGTCCTTAAGCCGCTCCGACGGTTATGCCTACCGATCTCGTCTTGTAGCAAGAACAATCACCAGGATATTCCAATCTCAACACACTACTTCCAACCATGACTGGACTCAGGATCCTGGTACCTGTCAAGCGGGTCATTGACTATGCTGTACGTGCAGCTCGCTTTCACGCGTCGCGATGAGTCGTCGGCTCGAAGCAACATTTGCAATGGCCGCACTGTCACCAGCAATGCTAACACAAGGCTTAGGTCAAACCGCGTGTCAACAAAGCCAACACCGCCGTCGAGACTCAGGGTGTCAAGCACAGTATGAACCCTTTCGATGAGCTTTCGATCGAAGAAGCCGTCCGCCTGCGCGAGCGCAAAAAGCCTGTCGAAGACATCCTCGCTTTCTCCGCCGGACCGACCAAGTCGCAGGACATCCTGCGCACCGCCATGGCCATGGGAGCCGACCGCGGCATTCACGTTGTGGAAGAGAAGCAAGAGATCGAGCCTTTGGCAGTCGCCAAACTGCTGCAAAAGGTCGTCCAGGAAGAGAACCGCAACTTGGTCATTCTGGGCAAGCAGAGCATTGACGACGACGCTCAACAAACTGGACAGATGCTGGCGGGTCTCCTGGGGTGGTCGCAGGCGACTCAGGCGAGTAAGGTCGAGCTGGAGGGAGATGAGGTCACGGTCACATGTGAGGTCGATGGAGGCGTGGAGACTGTCAAGGCCAAGCTGCCCATGGTTATCACCACCGATCTGAGGTTGAACGAGCCGAGATACGCCAGTTTGCCGAACATCATGAAGGCCAAGAAGAAGCCTCTGGTCAAGAAAAAGATGGAGGAATATGGCATCGACCTCACACAGCGCCTGAAGACCGTCAAGGTCACCGAGCCTGCACCTAGGCAGGGCGGTGGCAAGGTGGAGGACGTTGACGGCATGATCTCCAAGCTCAAGGAGCTTGGTGCGCTATGATGATAGACATTTCTGTACGGGTACATGTATGCTGGGTATGTTAAATACTTATTCCTTCACTGGCCTCTAGAACATCGACGGTGAGTTTGACTGATGGCGCTTGGAACATCAGTGCGTTTGCGCATGACATCGGGGTAGCAATGCGAGTGAAGGGTGACTGGCCCACGTCCCGCAACATCAACATCACACCTCTACTTCACTGACAAACACTCTTTCACATGACTTCACATCTAGCCGCACCCTTGGCGCGGCAAGGTCCGTGGTACTGGGTCGCACTCAAAGCCAAAGTCAACAGGCACATGCTTTGCTTACCCACACACTCTTTTGGCAACCCACCAATCTCGCAGTATCGATTTGCAAGACTGAGCAGGCCAACCACCCAACCAATTGCTTTGCTTTACACACCCACACAAACCCTCTTCGGCTCGGCGTCCTCGAGCAATCTTTGACCTGCGACTTGCTGCATCTTCCGTTCATCTTCGAAAGGAGGCCATCTTTCTAACCTCTCCTCGCCCAGCGCAGCGGCATCTCCGCCATCACCGTGCTGGTGATACGCACACTTCTACCATCACCAGCGTGCTCTCCACCATCTCTCGCGCACACTTGCGATACTGCGCAATTTGAACGCGCATCTTGCAGCTTGCACTCGACTCCTAAGCTTTCGCCACCCAACTTCTTCACCACACATCGAAATGGCTTCCATCGAGGCCCTCAGCCTGGCCCAGAACGCGGCTCTGGCGAATGTCACCGTGGGCACCTTGATCTTAGTTCACAAGCCTGAGGCTCCCGCGCACGTCGGCGATCGCGAGTCGGAGTATGAGGAGGATAGTCAGGGCGGAGACGAGGAGGACGAAGACGAGGACGAGGAGGACGAAGATGAAGAGGATGGCGGCGACGGAGAAGTCGCATCCCAAGGCTCTGAACCCGCGCCTCAAGACTTGCCTCAGCCAGCTTCAACAAACCCCGCAATCGAGCCGATTACTAGAGTGGCAAACGATCCCACCGGCGCCGATCGCGCCGAGCACATCGAAGACGTGGGTCTTTCAGATTCAGTTGCGAACGACAGCATCGAACGTGAACTTTCGATTCTGGGACACGCACGCGCGGTTGCAATGGTGACCCAGGTCGACAAGGACTCTAGCGGCAGAACCACCGAGGTTCACATTGCGTTCTTGTTGTACAGGGCACGACCGGAAGTTGGCCTCCCGTCATATCAGATGTACGGCAACCAATGCGTTGCGAACGTGCCTCCTAAACCAGCTGCAGGTTACGACACCGTTCAGTGCCCCGTGAGCATCTTTGGAATCGTGCCCGAGGTGACTTTCATCGTTGCTCCAGGAGCCGATCAGGTTCGTGCAATTCTGTATGACGGCATGTGCGTAGCTGGCTGCAACCAAGGCTTTCTGGCGTCCATTGATCAACTTCACGGCATGGTCAAAGACTATACCGTCCCTACTTCGAACACAGATGTGCACGCTATCTGCCCTGCCTGTATAGGCGTCGACCTGATGAAGGAGCACCAGAGTCTTCACGCCGAACTTGAAAACTTCCTGCGAGTCGCCAACTTTGAGTCTGTTCTAGACTTTCACGGCCGCCTCTCCCAACGCCGCCAGGCGCTTGGATACGAATACGAGCAGTTCGACGAGCGCGAGTGGAACTTTCTGTTCGATGACATGCTCTCTGAAGGAGACGACGGAGAGAGATCCCAAGGCGGCCTCGAGAATTGGGACGACGCCAACGACCCCAACGGCGATGTTGTCCCACGTCCTGCCACACAAGCAGCCATTGACTCCCTGCAAACCATGAAGTACGCTACCGTCAAAGTGGACGACGATGCGCAGTGCACAGTCTGCTGCGAACAGTTCAAGGACGAGCAGCTTGTCGTCAGGCTGCCATGCAACCACATCTTCTGCAAGGGTGAGTGCATTCTGGAGTGGCTGAAGAACAACGATAGCTGTCCGCTCTGCAGAGCTAAGGTGTCAGGCGAGGCTGCTGACAGTGACAACGAAGACGAAGAGGAGGAGTTGCCAGATGTCGACGAGGCGCCAGAGAAGGAGCAGACAGAGGCTGACGTCTCCACGCCCGGCGCTTACGCTGTGTAGTAGACAGATTTCTTGCTCTGCACTTCCGACTGGCCCGACACAACGACTCTATGAACGCCATGCAGCGGAGGTACGATGCTGATCAGCAGGCCATGATTTTTACGAGGCGATCAAATGCGATTACGAAGGACAAAGGCATCGTGGGACCACAAGCGATATACTTTGCTTGATACGATTCATGATGAACAAAGGATGGGATAATAAGGCATCATCTCCATGGGAGTGGCTTTCTGATTATTATTAGAAGCTATCGAACGCTTGGTACATCACAGCAATCAATATCCGTTAGTCAGCGAAATAAAGTTTAAGTCTCGTACGCATTCGGTAAGCATGAGATCATCGTGAACAAACCTCGGACATGTTTTGGAGCAAACCACAAATATAATGCGACAGCCCACGTAGTGATCACCACACATCGCCCGCACATCATGTCCTCTCTACCGTTCACTATGCGCGCCTTCAACAAACCACAGCTCGCATCATCCACGCGACAACTCTTAACAAAATCCTCTCACCAACCAGCACAGCCAGCCTTCTCATCAAACACCTCATCGTCGCAAACACGATGGCAGACGACCTGGAAACGAGCACAACACCAACACCAGCACCAACAGACCCGCGGCTACAGACGACCTCTAAACTACCAGCGCTACAAAGCAACAGCCAGCCTCTTCCGTAAATGGGCCCAACACCCCCGCTTCTACTACCACGTAGCCGGAATCGGCGGCACACTCGGCGGCGTCTACGTGTACAACCTCGACGAAGTCCCCGTGTCCCACCGCCGCCGCTTCAACATCGTCGGCGCACAAAAGGAGGCCGAGGCCGGCTCCATGATGTACCAGCAGACCATGCAGCAGTACGGCACCCAGCTGCTGCCGCCCTCCCACCCCAAATCCCGCATGGTGCGCCGCGTCCTGGACCGCCTGATCCCGCACTCGGGCCTGCTGCAGAATGAAGAATGGGAAGTGCACGTGATCGACGACGCGATGAAGAACGCGTTCGTGATCCCGGGCGGCAAAGTGTTCGTCTTCAGCGGGATCCTAGACGTGTGCCAGGACGACGACGGGCTGGCGGCCGTGCTGGGTCACGAAATCGCCCACAATGTCGCGCACCACGCCGCGGAGCGCATGTCTAAATCCCAGCTCTTGCTCGGCGTCGTCATGGCTGCTTTCTTGCTGATCGGCATCGATCCTGGGCTGGGGAATTTGATTACTGAGTTTGCTTTCACGCGTCCGGGGTCGCGTAGCCAGGAGTCTGAGGCGGATTATATTGGTTTGCTGATGATGGCGGAGAGTTGTTATAGGCCTCAGGCTGCGATGGATTTGTGGGCGAGGATGGAGGAGGAGGAGAGGGGGGCTCCGCCGCAGTTTATGAGCACGCATCCGAGTAATCACAATCGGTTGGAGCAGATTAGGGGTTGGTTGCCGGAGGCTGAGGCGAAGCGGGATGGGAGCGAGTGTTCTTCGATGAATGGGTTTGGTAAGTGGTGGTGATCTGTTGTTGCGGTCTTGTCGAGTGTTTGAGCTAACGAGATGTGCAGCGAGCGATTTCAGGCAAACGGTGCAGCGCGCTAAGTGGTAGGTGGTTGAGGTTGGGTACCGTTTCGATTTTTTTCTTCGTTTGTACACTTCATTCAGCGTTTGAGCGTTTTGTAACAGTACTGTAATATGACACTTTGATACCACAGGTCAAACAACTGACTACTCAACTACTCCCTTCAAGTAGATCTCAGCTTACGCAGGCTAAGCATCAACAATCCCACAAAGGTTGGCGCAGCCACTGTGCGACCTCGTCGAACGACGAGGCCAGCATCGCGTCGTCCTGATATCCACCCTGTACTAACTCCGTCCTCTCCACCCGCTGTCTCTGAACAGCAGCCAACCTGCGCGCAACCTCCGACGCCTCGTTCAAAGTCACGAGTCTACGCCCCCCCCTGCCCTCTGCATCCAATCCCGCCTGTACGTCTTGAAGCAATCTCTCGAGCCGCTCGGCTCTCTGCGAAGGGCTAACGCTAATGTCGCAGTCGAGGTTGGTGTCCAGATCTTCCAGGGCGTTCTTGGAATCGGTCTTAGGCCTGAGGAACGACTGCGCCGCAAGGTCGGTGATCGAGTCGCTCCCGCGGCCGTACAGCATCCTTCTTTCGTGTTTGTCTGGCCTGTCGGTGATGTTCGAGCACTTGCGCGCCAGGGCCCTGTCTTGCACCATCTCGAGGGGCGACTTGCCCGTGGCGTTCTCCCAAGCGACCAATTCAGGGCGGAGCTCGGCCATGACGGAGGCGAGTTTGAAGTGGTGGTGGCGGATCTGCGTCGGGTCCGTCCGAGCCACGACGTGCAGTGGAGTGTGGCCCTCGCCGTTCAGCAGGCCGAGCTCGGCGCCGTGGCTGTATTCTAGAATCAGGCGCGCCGTGTCTACTCTGATCTCGTTCGAGTGGTAGTGCTGCGTGAGAAGCAGGGCGAAAGGTGTGAGGGAGCCGGGGTGCGTTGAGCACCTTTGGAGACACATGCCGGAGAGGAGTCGCTGGTCTATCGTCTCGATCAGGTTGCGTATGTGAGCTAGGTCCTTTGTGAAGGTGGCTGTGGTGGCTATGATGCAGTGCAATAGGTTCATCCCTTCTTTGTTTCGGACAATTTGGTCGGCACCGGCTGCTAGCAATATTCTCACGGCCTCGAGGTTGTGTGTCTTGAATGCAAGGAGGAGAGGCGTCATCCCCTCGGTGGATCTGGCTTCCAGAGCGTCCGGCATCACTTTGACTAGGTACTTGAGTATCTCCAAGGAGTCCGCGGTTTGTTCGCGTGCGAGACAGCAATGTATGGCGAGTTGCGAACGGGTGTTCAGGAACTTCTTGACCATTCCCTCGAAGCCGCCAGGCACCTGAGAAAGTCTTTGCAGCCTCTTGTCGTCCTGGTGAGTCTGTTCGAACTGCGCGTAGCAACGCAAAGGCGTGTCGCTCATGAACCATTCGACTTGCTCGAGGGTTCCGCGATACGAGGCCATCAAAAGCGGTGGCGTTTGTGGGCCAGGGTTGTCCATGCCGGCGCTACTTCTTCCAGCGTCGGCCCAGTCCTTTCGTTTCCTGCCATGGACGTTGAGACCTTGGTAGTACTTGGACTTTTCTGTATTGTCGTTTGCTTTGTGTTCCAGTGCAAGCTTGTCGATCGACACACCAACAGCAGTGCGCTTGATAAGCTCCGCCAGAAGGTGGGGCCTTCCAAATTGCAGTGCTCGCCGAATGGTGAGTTTTCCATCAGCTACGTTTCTGTCTGCCGCATGGGGCCCATCAAGTCTGGCTGCGAACTCGTCAGACAGGTCGAGGAGGGCAGAGAGAGCCTGCGTGTCGTTGCGGGCTAGAGCGGTTTCGATCAGGTTGCCCGCTGCATCCGCTGACGGTGCGGGAGCATGCCAGGCATGCAACCCCTGATGGCTCCAGTATATCATGGCCTCGGGTCGGACGTCACTTTTCACCGACAGTGACACTGTGCCGATATCCTCGATTGTCAGCTGGTCATCCACGGCTTCTGAGACGATGTGCATTTCAGCGTCCTCGCCCTCATCGATATCATGGTCGTCGCTGTCCAAGTCATTGTCAACGCGGTAGTGGCGTGCGCTTGGGGGCTCGGGAGGCGAGTACTGCGCCTCTGCAATGTTCATGATCATGCTGGCAAGCTCGAGTTTACCATTGGAAACGGCAATTGAGAGGGGCGAATTGCGGTCTCCGTCAAACACAGCAATCTGCAGCGGTGCGCATTTCTCTCCTTCGGCGTTGGTCCATGGAAGCATTGTGAGCTCCTTGATTGCTTTGACGTCGCCTTGCCAGGTGGCTTCAAACAGACGGATGTATCTCTCACGAACTTCGTCGCTGGGAATGGCCACTTTGAAGTCGAATTTCACTTCGAATGCCTCCGCCCGAGAGTAGTGGTAGTTGTAAAGATAGTTGTTATTCGCATCCTCACTTTCTTCAACCTCGGGATGGAGCTCCTTGAAAGTTTTCGCCGAAAGTTTTTCCAGGAGCGTCTCGAGTTTTCGGAACTCATCAAGCTTATCGTAAATGGCTGCAGACTTCTCTTGCAACCCGTTTTCGTTAGTTGCGTGGTGCTGAACAGTCTGCACATGACTTTTCCAGTCGCGATTGAATTGTGACTTTGCCTCTTCGAGTTGCTGAGTAGCAGACCAGCGCTGATAGGATCCTTCGGGATATTTGCTGAGGTATTCGCTGTCCTCCTTGAGTGGGTGTGGTGGCTCGCACCTTGGCTTCTCGTACTTCCAGTCACGCAGGTGTTGAATCTTGTTTCTCACAAGATCAAGCAAAGCTCCACCGTGAGCTCTACGATGATAGGACCTGTGTACGGCTTGCGAATTGTCCTTGTTCAGCGTGTTACAGTCGATTCCATGCTGCCCGACAAGCGTGGCGGTGAGGAGAGGCATCTCTTCCTCCACTGCACGGATGACAGGCTGCTCAACCCCGTCTTCAAATTGAGATCTGTTCGCACTCTTGTCGACACCCTTCAGATACGCTTCGAATGGGACGTCAGGCCTGGCGCCGGCGCTGAGCAGGCGCAGTGCTATGTCATTGTCTTTGTTTGAGATGGCCGTCAGTAACGGACTGGAAGCCTGAACGTTGTATGGCGGGCCTTGCACAGAGACATGCCTCAATGCCCTGGCGGCACCGGTTGGGTCTTCATCGAGGTATGTTTGCAACAGATCCGGTGCGCTCGTGATGCAGCATTCGAGTGCAGTCTTCTGCTTGGAATCTGCCTGTGCGCAGGAGGCTCCGAGTTTGAACAGAAGACGAGTCATCTCCTTGGCTTTGTCGAGACGCAACCTCGTTGCCAAAGTTAGGGTGAGTAGTGCACCTTTTGAGACACCACCTGCGTAAGTTGGTGGCAGAACGACCGGCAAAAGAACGTTGGCACCGAATTCCTCAACGAGACACCTGACTACATCCAAGTGTCCATTGAGAACAGCGAGATGTAGCGGGGAAGTTGGCGTGTCCCAAGTGAGAACGTTCACATCATAGACGTCTGGACTATCGTCGTCTTGCACGTCCAGCTTTTCGTCTGCGTTGGTCTCAGGTGCTTTGATATTCACGATGGAGCCATCTGTCATGGCATCAACATCTGTATTGGCATCCGCCTGGTCAACCATATCGAACGTGGTTTCTTGCGCGGATGGCGTTGAGCTGTCCTTTACGTTTTCCGCTTCTTTGGCCGCTAAGCGAAGTTTACGCTTTGCGTCCGCTTTTTCCACTTCTTCTTCCTCGTTTGCCTCGCTTTTCTTGAGAAGAGCTGCAACCATTCGGGGATCGCCGCGAAGACAAGCCAGGTGAAGAGCTGTCTTACCATCGACAAGACGAGCGACCAGTCGGGCGCCATGGTCAATGAGGCATTGAACAATTTCCAGGGAGGATGAAGTCACTGCGAGGTGCAGCGGACATCTTCCAGTGTGATCACGGGTGCTCGGGTCATTGCCCTCTTGACTGAGCCATTGTTCGACATAGTGCACGTCTTGGTCGACGATCGCCTGACAGAGAAGCTGAGTGTTGCCAACATAAGCCATGTCAGTGTATTGCTCGGGGCTCAGTGGGTTGAAGCTGCCGATTGCCTGTCTTCCACAGTCATCTTTCATAAAGCTGACCGCACCAGACACATAGATCTTGCTCTCTTGCTCAGCAGCTTCTTCTTCTTCGATCGTGACCGGAGCAGGACAATCACCGCAGCAGTCGCCGATCACGTCGTCCACGGAACCAAAGAAAGCAGGGTGACGATGAAGATTGACTTCGCGGCCCTTCGCATTCCATTCCGCGTTTAACACTGTTCATGGAGGTCAGCACTGCTGTAGTAAGGCCAGAAGGTGTTGTCAGACTTACGCAAGTCTTTCGTGTATAGCAACTTCTCGATCTTGCGCGCGTGGAACTTCGGTCCGTACGGTATGGTGAAAGTGTGGTAGTTTGAGACCTCATCAGCATCCACCCACTCTGCTACTTCGTCTTCCCAATTGTTTTTGATGTTTCCATGGGTGAGCTTCTGCTTCATACGCGAGCGATCGGCAGCTGGGCGGCCTCTTTCCAACCTTCGTTGATCAATGTACGCCTCTCGCTCGGAAGTTTTCGGTAATTTCTCCAGGATCAGAAGACGAGCGAGGCCTTCAGTGCGAGAGAAGCTGCGCTCGTAAATAGTCGGGTCAACGCGAGTTCGGTCTAGCTCTGAAAATCTCACTTCAAAGCCCCTGTGCCGATACTTGGACAGACGGTTCTCGTAAGAGGGAGACCGGCGAGACAAATCGACCGTGTTCGTTTGGGTCATGTACGCCGCAAGAGCTCTCGGACTCGCCCAAACTTGCTTGCCATCGTACGCACCGCAACTGCAGTCCACGTCGAATCCAGTCAAGATCTCCGTGATGGATTTGTAGATGCGCAGCACAATCTGGACATGGCGAACAGGGTACTGGCTGGCGATGGTGATGGTATTCTTGGTACGGATCGTGGTCGTTTCGACAAGAAGGGCATCTCGGACGTTCTTTTCGATCTCCTTGATCTTCTCGACAGCTTGTTCTTCGGTCAGATCATAAAGGAACAGGTCCACGTCGGAAGCTGGTGCAACAATCTCGTGGTAGTAGCGTCGGAGACTTCTCTTGGAGTGGGCATGTTCATCTGGCACAGATAGGAGGGACGTGACTACAGCAGATCCAGCGACCACGACATTGTCCCAACTCAGATCCACAAGTGAGGACTCGGTGAAAAGGTTGAAGTTTGTCTTGAAGTCTTGCAGTGACTTTGCAATCGCTATGGTGCCGTTAGACTTTCGCTCGGCAGGTTTCAGCGGCATGATGTAAGATTCTTTGTCTTGATTCGACTCGGCGTCGAGGTTGCGGGCACGGATCTTCACATCCTGTTCGTGGCCTCCGAATACTGGAACGACGCTACATTCTTTCGCAGCGGCATGCTCGGGCTGCTGAGCAAACACTTTGCGTAGCTCGTTTTCGTACTGTTGGTATGGCTGAAGAAGCTCGGGTATGGGAGTTGAGGGATGAGCAGCAACGTGCTCGATGAATTGGTGATGGGGGACTGGAAGCGGCGGCATGTTGATGGCTGCCATGGTGTTGTTGTGTTGTGTTATGTGATTGTGAGGATGGCTGGTGATGAAGGAGAGGTGACACACGCTTCACGATGGGATGTCGGCTCATATAAATGGATAAGCATGGCGACTTACCGTCATGTTGGAGCACGAACGTGACATATGTCTTTCCAGCCAGCAGCGCGGTGAGGACCAATGTGAAGTGGTGGTGACACGGGACGATCGCGAGGTAGCCTGTTGTTCAAGGCAGCAAGAGTGGGGCCATGGAAGCTCCTCTGAGGAGCGCGCGCTCACAGAACACGAAACCTGCGCCTTGAACTTGAACCGGCGGCGATACAACGACTTTCTGACTTGTTTCGGGGCGCGGTAGCCTTAATAAGACTTTAATCACAATATGTTGTACTCATCGCGTTAGATAGGCTCGTTGAGGGCGTTTTGTTTCCACTGTGCCTTCAAACTGAAAGGCCAGCAAATTAAACGGAACAGACTACCACCAGCTTTATCCTGATACGTTCCCGCATATATGTCTCCAGAGAGCCTCAAAGATGCTGCCGATGCCGAGGCCATGACTCAGCAAGCTGAAAGCACACCGAACGCGTCCTGTAGTTGCTCTTCTTTGCACATACTACCTACTCACGCTTACTTCGAGCGGCTTGTAATCGTACGCGCCAGCGTCACGACCAGGCGCTCCATTCTGAAAGTATCATGCATCTGTCCAGCACAACTTCTGTCCGCAAAGTGGCTTCTCAGAGAGTGTCCTGGACACGTCTAGGCGCTCGATGAGCGGCATGATCAAGCGCTCGCCGATGACCGTTGGCATTTGGAAGACCACGGATGGTGTTGAGATGTTGCACGAGACTGAAGACTCATCAATGGTTGCTGGTCCACCTGGCTAATAGCCACAGGAGGTGGTGTACGCTATCCAGTGTCTTTCGAGCAATTATCCCATGTCTTGCAGCGAAGAGTCCTTGACTGCTAAAATACAGATGCCTGCATTGGCTTATTCACTCACGGGCCTGCCGTGTGTCTTGATTACTGTGTGGTAGTCATCTTCATCCATCACGGTGCGTTAATGTCTTACTCCGTTCATCAAGATGCCTATACTGGCCTGCTCCATCTCCCTTGTTCCCCTCAGGCAGCTATTTGTAGTAACATGATGCCAGTGTATTCTCGCACCGCCGTAAAGATGCTTGCCAGGCTCCATCGGTGTTAGCAGCATTTCCGTGGGCAGAAGAAGCGGTGGACAGCCGAAGCGCGAAGGTCAAGGTGCTGCCTACAACGCTGTGTTGCTCACAGGTTTCCAAAATAGTTTGACAGCGCGACGCGTATTAGCTAGGATACAGCAGGTGCTAGTAGCTAGTACGGCACGGATAACACACTGCTCTGCCACTGAGAGAGCTACATTTCACTTCCGGCGATGTATCGTACTTGACACTCCTGTCACGACTCTCACTTCCACTTTACCTCGTCTTACGAAATCGCGCTCAAACTTCGAGCTGTGCAGTGAGGAAGTCGACGGGAACTTTCTAGGCAGACGCGCCAACCTCCCGCGACGCTTGCCACAACTACACAACAAAGCCAACCTTGCTCAACTCCATCAACACACCACCACCATCAACACGGCCAACTTCTGGGATCTGCCAAGGCCTGTGCGCGACAGGATCTACCGACTCAACCTGGTACACGAGGACGTCCTGGACCTTGTAGACTTTCAAGACGCCTGTGGAGTGGAAGGAAACCCTTACGAATCCGCACCACGCTGGCTTCCGCTATTGTTACAGCTATGCAGCAGGACAGAGCAAGAAGCTGCCGAAATCTTCTTTGGCGACAACACTTTCCACGCAAAGTATCCACATGACATCTACATGTGGAGAGTGAGACTCTTGCCATATCACTCTAAGCTGATTCGGAAATTCTCCTTGGACGGATGGAACTGTACATATGGTCAGGGCTACACTCATGGTTTCAGAGCGCTGGCCACCTTCGAGTCGCTAAACACATTGACCGTGACCATAAACGAGCAAGCAGCGCTAGACAGGGTTTTTGTGAGGCATGCTACTATCAAATGGCACAAAAGCCTTAGTCTAAGCCCTCAGCTCCACCTTCAGGCGCTGAAATTTGACGGTATCTCTGGTCTTCGGTCATTGAGAAACATCCAACGGGTTGACTTCAAGTCGCAGACGCTGAAGAACCGAAAGACTTCTGGGGAACGTGGTGATATAATTGGGGGTTTCCTGGACACCACTGTGCGACGGGAGATCGCGAGACCGATCGAAGCGCGAAAGTAAGACATCTTTGCCGTGTTTGGTTCACTGAGTACCTCTAACCAATATTGACACGTCACAGGTACAAACGAAAGGGCAAATTCCGCTTCCTGGACCTTCCAGCAGAGGTCCGCAACATCATCTACTCCCTGCTACTATCCTTTCCCGGCGTGACCTATCCTACTTCCGGGAAACCGACTTCTGTCACCAGTCAGTTCCCTTACACCCGCAAGGTCGACAGAAATGATGTTCCAGTCCCGCATTCTGCACTGGCAATTCTTGGAACCAATCGTGAAATCTACAACGAGGCGTCAAGCATTTTCTACGAAAACGACCTTGTGTTCTCATACCCTGCCCACCTCCAGGATTTCACCCTCAGCCTGGAACCCGAGCGACTCCACGCAATCAGGAGCCTCACCCTCTTCCATAAAGACCACAACGAAGGTGGCATCCACACCATGGACATCACGCTGAAGCTGCTGCGCCGCATGCGCGGACTCAAGAAATTCCACCTACTCGTCGAAGACCACCTCACCAAGACGCAGCAACGCTCGTTCCACAGACTCGCGGCGACGACACCAGCCGAGATCCACGGCGTGTCTGTCCTCTTCTCTCTCTACGTCGCCTCACCGACGTACGAGTCCGCGATCTTGGCCTGGAGGACTGCTACGCGGGCCATGCAGCGGGCAGTATCCGTGGCCCGAATAAAGCAGATGTCGAGTTCAAAGTGCAAATGCTCGAGCACTTCAACCACGGCCTGGCGCTTGCACAGCGGGTAGTGGTGATTGAAGAGCTGTACGAGGACAAATCCTGGCCTTACGATGCTGTATGGCCAGGATTGGAAGGCGATGCCGACTGTGGCGTCGCTGTGGGATGTTTGTGTGGGACCGAGAAGGAAGAGGTACAGCAGGCAAGTGATGAGGAGACTTCGTCGGAGTTTTCGGAGACTGAGGAGACTGAGGACGATGAGATTTGATGTGGGTGGTGTGGAAAGAAAGCTTTGAGTGTATTGCTCAATGGGCAGACGGCCTGGGCTCGCATAGCTACCTGTGATGTTTGAGCTGGAAGTCATTATCAATGGTCCAGCATCAATCTTTCAGACTGTACGCTTAGATATGAGCCCCGACGCACACGCAGAGAGTCCCGTTCTCACTCAAGCTGTACTCCTTCATCCAAAATGAGTGTTAAAACTAGTTTCTTATCTGCAGTCTCGAGTGCCCTCCTCAAGCCAACCTCTTTCTCGTCAACAAAACTCCCGTCAAAACACATCAAAAGAAAGATCTCCCTCACACACACACACACACACACACACACACACACACATCCAGGAGGCTCAAAATCCCCATCCGCCATCCACAAGTCCCAACATCTCCACCTACTCCATAACTACCTACCTCTGCACAGCCAAATCCTCTCCCCTAATCCTGCCACACTCCCTCCACCCACCCCTTCTTCCCTCCCCTCACCAAACTAACCACAATATCTCCAAAGCGTACGACACAAAGAGGCTGCGCTGCAACTCATACCAGCCGTTCATACCGTATCTGTCTGTCAGGACAGAACCAATGCATACCATACCATACTTCTTCCTTCCACACGCACGAAGAAAAAAGATTCCATTGTGAGCTCTTAGTGGTAAGTAGGTACATAGGATCAATTTCCTCTCACTCACACCAGACAAGACAGACAAGACTGGTCTGGGCAGGGCAGGGCAAATTTCTCTTCAGCTACCTAGGTACCTAAGTCAACGATGGAAACCCTGTATTGTCTGTCCAACTTGTTCCATGCATTAAATCGACCTGGTGGTGATTGGTGGTGCACATCTCAGCAGACTGATAAGGTACATCTCTTCGCATGTGCGTGATGTTGTTGCTCAGTTTCAGCTTGAGCTTGCTTGAGCGGTAGTTACTGTAGTTGAGTACATACGTACATATCTACCTTACCGCATACATACATACAGTATAAACAGCTCTATAACTCGACCGTGTAACAACATTGAACAGCAGTATAAACGACACGCCACTAGCAAAGTACAGTACAGTACAGTACAGTAATACAAGGAAGCAACATAAAAGCACCCTCCAGTCCTCCTCCTCCCTAACTGACGTTCGTCCGTCCGCGCGCGGCAAACAATACAAGGTGGATTAGCAGGAAGCCTTAGTTATTACTGTAAACCAGCCACAAGCCAGAGAGAGGGCCGTCTGTGGTCTGGAACTCGCTGAAGATACCGATCTGCGACGCGGCGCTCGGGAAAAGCCCACTTCTTTTTTGCAACGGCTTGCCGGAGAGGCATTATCCCTGTTTTTCTGTGCTACCCGTGTACTGTACCAGACAGTACTTGGACACTTCGACAGGGTTTGAGGTGTGGGAGTGAGAGAGAAGTATGTAGAAGTAGAAGCAGAGCAGCATTGACAACTTTACAAAACATGTACCTACCTAGTACCTAGTGAGGCGTGAGGGGGAGGGCAAAAAGCACGCTGCAAGCCAGAGAGCACGCGGAAAAGGGCAATACGTCCGAAAAGGGGAAAGGATTTCTTTCTTTGCTGCTGGCTCACAGCTGGTTGGTGTCACGGGTAAAGTAGTAGTAGTAGTAGTAGTAGTAGTAGTAGAGCATACCATGCACACCATGCGCCATGCATCAAGCGGATCGCGCATCCACCTGCACATGCGAAATTTGAGAGTTAATTATTATCGATCGTTGCCGCGTCTACGTTGGACGCGATGGTCGGCCGGGTGGCTGTAGCCGCTTTGGAGGGATAGATTTGAAGGCTAGGGTTGGTTGATGGAATGGCAATAATAATGAAGGACTCGCAAAGAGGCTGTACTGTAGGGTTCTGGTAATTGGTACTACTGAGGTTCTTCCGTTGATGCACGGAGCCACTCGAATCGCTTGCCGCCCACGTCGCTATGACTGTGTGCTGAGAGCCGCCGGTTCACGTAAAGGTAAGGGTACAAGTATACATATGGTTATGGTTAGGAGGTAGCTCGCGTGGGGCGGCCGGGCGGGTTGGACCTTTTCGGGGCGAGGTTGTGATGATGTGCAGCTGCATACATGAGTAGTGGAATAAGAGTATTAGTGGTATGTAGGTAGCATGTAGTACGACGGGAGATGAGCAAGATGCGAGGAAGGGACCTGGAAGATAGCTCCGTACAGTAGGTAGCTGTGTCACGTGGTGAAGTGAGGTAACCAGTCGAAATGTTCCAGATGTTGTTCCAGTCCTCCCTCTCTTCTCTCTGAGACCTGCCAACCTGGCTGCCAGGATGAAGGAGGCCGGAAGAACGATTGACAGGCGACAGGGCGGGCGGGCAGAGCAGTGGCACGGCCGGAGTGTTCTGGGTCGGTGCTTGGTGATTGGGTGCATGGCCATGGTTCGCAAGCCACCCTCATCTTAGCGCTCTGCGGTTGTCCATTAGTCTCTCTTCAGTTTAGTCGATGCAGTCTCTCACAGAGCAGTCTCTCTCTCTCTCTCTCTCTCTCAGGATCTCTCTGTCTCGTTACTTTCGTAGCTCTCCCTCTCGCCTCTCTAGTCTCTTTGCGATCAAGTTTCCCATCTGTACCGCGTGCTGCGAGCTGCATTCTGCTGCGTCTGCCTGCGACATCGCCGTCCTATCATTCTCCCGTCATACCTACATACATACCCACATTCACCTACCCAAGACCAGTCACGTGCAGTCCATCCTCTTCCACAGCAAGAAGAGGAGGCCTTTCCAGCGGCCCTTTGCGCAGCTCCAGCACTAGATCGCGCTTGGAGGTCTAACTAGTGGCCGGGCCTGCGAGAACGCGACCGCCCATCCCCAGGCCGAGCAACGTCAAGAGCTTCCTACCTTACCTTAACAGTACACCTCACTGCTCTGCAACACGCCGTCTACACAACAGACACAGCACACCATCGCACCACTCCACCCGAGCATCACCGCCTCCCGCTGCCAGACCTGTTGCGCCGCCGCCTCGCACTGCATTCGCTGCGCTCACGCTCCCACCACCACGTCTGTCGCTGCTCCGTCTCCGTCTCCGCATCGCTGCCCGCGCCCTCTCTCGCTCGCTGCCGCCGCCCAGCCTTGCGCGCGCGTCCTAGCAACAAATACTACACTGCGCAAGCAATAAATTAGAAACATCCAGATGAGTTCACAGGTCCTGCCTCCGGCCGCCGGTGGTCAAGAAACAGGTATGCGTGTCCCAAACGTCGAGTGCTCGATCCAAGCTTCGGAGCTGTCCGCGACACTGCTGCCACATGCGCGTGTGAACTACTGCTAACATGCTCGTCCTACAGCACCTCCCTCCCAGTCGCAAGCCCAGACCGCGAACACATTGTCTGACCCGTCATCTGCCAACTCTGCAGGACAGCAGTCGCTTGGCGTGTCTGGACAAGATGGGTCTGCCACCGGCCCCAGCGGCGCAACGGCGAATGGTACATCTGACAACGTGGAGACGAGCTCGAAGCGAAGCCTCGCCGGCCGACGGAGAGATGCAAGCACTGGTAGCAAGCGTTCGAACCGTCAAGTGACGGGCGAGAGCGAGAAAAATGCCAGGCCAGGCTCTGCTGGACGTGCGCAAGCTAGCTCTGAGCCCAGGCCCAAAAAGAGAGGCGGCTTTCTTTCATTCCTGAGTTGCTGTGGGAGCTCCGATGAGAACCAGGAGCTCGGTTCGAGGGAGTCCACCCAGCCTCCCAAAACGCCAGCAACCGCCTCCCAGCCGGCCAAGGTGAAGTCGCAGCAACAGCAAATACCACCCAATGCCAGCGCAACAAACACTAGCGTCGATGGGTCAAAGGAAGTCATTGATGAGAAAGTCGGACACCAGTCCAACCACAAAGAACCGTCCGCGGCTGTACCGATACTCCCTTCCCCGCCCGCGGAAACTGAGAAGCCTCCTCCTCTTGTCGTACAGCCTGACAACGCAGTGCCTAGCATCCCGCCTGGTGTTGCAACCGTTAAGCCAAATGCAGAGACAAACCCTCTTCAGACCGATCGGACTGATCTGCAACCCGAAACGCCCACAACTGGTCCCTCGCACATCGACACGACACAAAGAAACGTAGCTCACGACTCTTCGAGCAACTCCGCCGCCAACCCTAGTGTCAGCGTCATTGCGCCCACCCCTACCGTCCCTCATAGCGAGACTGAAGACAACGTTATTCAAGACCGAACTCCCGAACAAGCCGCCCGTGACACCGATATTGAAATGACCGACGCTGGACCTTCGCTGCCGCTGGCCACTTCTGACGTACGCCAAAGTCCCGATGTCCAGACACAGACTCGGGAGCGCTCGTCAAGCAACTCGTCAAGTCGGATAGATTTGCCTCCGCCGCCTCCTTTGGCTGAGCGCCAAATGCAGAACCAGCATTCTGACGCTGGCGTCATCGCTGGAGCGGGTGTCGGAGCAGGACTCCTGGCTTCAGGCGCAGGAATAGCAGTCCACCAGGCAAACAGCGAACCCAGCGCTGTGTCCACGCCCGAGCAAGTCCAGAAGTGGCTTTTGCCACCCATAACGCCTCAATTTAGCGGAAAGAAGTGCTTGGTTCTTGATCTCGACGAGACGCTAGTGCACAGCAGCTTCAAGGTCAGTTGTGTTGCCTACCTCGTTAATCTCCCGTCGCTAACACGTACATCGTCAGATTCTTCACCAAGCCGATTTCACAATTCCCGTCGAAATTGAAGGCCAATATCACAACGTCTACGTAATCAAGCGCCCGGGCGTTGATGCCTTCCTCAAACGCGTCGGCGAGATCTACGAGGTTGTTGTCTTTACTGCATCCGTATCCAAGTACGGCGACCCTCTCCTCGACCAACTCGACATTTCAAACTCGGTTCACCACCGTCTATTCCGCGAGTCGTGCTACAACCACCAAGGCAACTACGTCAAAGATTTGAGCCAAGTCGGCCGCCCACTTGGTGAGACGATCATCATCGACAACTCGCCCACATCTTACATCTTCCACCCGCAACACGCTGTTCCCATTTCATCCTGGTTCTCAGACGCTCACGACAACGAGCTGATGGACCTCATTCCTGTCCTCGAAGATTTGGCCACCTCACAGGTTAGAGACGTAAGCCTGGTGCTGGACGTGGCCTTGTAGGATTTCGCCGTGAGCTGTAAGCGTGGACCATAGCGATGGTGTTGACGGACTGTCCAAAAGAGAAAAGAAGTAGTAGAAGAAGAAGAAGAAGAAGAAAGGCACCACGGGAAGAGACGGGACGAAGAGAGTCAACCCAAAAAACGCATTCGGAAAAAATCGGGATTGTTCATCACGCGTAATCTTATAATTCGCCCATATTGCTTTCGCCAGCGATCGAGCAGAAAGTACCGCCACCCCCGGAATCGCTCTCGTGCGGTTTGTGTGCGGTTTCCTCGAGGAAAAACATTATCTTTCTTTCTCTCTCTCTTCTTCATCGGATACCCTTCGGACCACAGCGAGCCTCTTCTTTGTTTGTTATTCTAGAAAAAACTTTTTTATTATTTTATCCATACTTTTTCTTCTGTAACCCATTTTTGAAACCTTGCCCCTTTCTTGTATTGTTGTTGTTGTGTGTTAATCTGTGCTTTTTTGGAAAGGAAAACAATCATCTCTCTCAGCCCTCTGCCTACCTATGTTCCCGCTCTGTCTTCGATTCATCTCAACAATTCTTCAGGTACCTAACCTACCTTACTCCCTCGACCTCCTCCAACCCTTCACAACCGCTTGAGTTCCATTTCTTCCCCCGCTTGCTGTGTACAGAATATTCGGTGCTCCCCTCCCACTCGTCTTCTTCGTTCTTGTCTGAGAACACGCACGCACGCATGCCTGGCTGGCTGTGCAAGTCGAAGAAAAGAGTGTGATCTCTATATAAATATCTCATGGAAACAATAACTCATCTACACTTTTTTTCAACTAGGTTCGAATCAACAGGTGCACACGATATATCTCTCTGTAGGTATATAGATAGATATCCCTTCCCTTCCCTTCTCAATCTCTGAATCGATATTATTATATAGCTCGCAGCCAGCACCAGGGGGGCAGATGAACCTCCCTCCCTCCCGCCTTCTTTTTCCCAGGAGGTTATCAAGAACCACCTACGTCCCCCTCGAAGACCCTGTCGCCGGCCAAGGGTGTATCAATGCCAACGAGTAGTCGGAGGAGCTGAAGATCGATGTTGCCGTCCGCGTCTTGTGAGATTCCGTTCCAAACAGAGCTTGCTGTCTTGGGCGTGCTGTACGAGACGCGACGTCTTTCTTTCTTTCTCGAAAGTGATGATATCCTGCGCCATGATGTTCGAGCGGTGACGGATCTGTAAGAAAGCCTTGGGCCTTGGAACAAGATTGGATCCCCCTCAGCTTTGTACCGGAGCATCCACAAGTGGCGTGATGATCAACCAGTGGGACAGCACGATCGTGCATGGGCTTTAAGCACACATGGATGGTATGCTTCGGTGTCGATGCAGAACCTGGTAGTTTGCACTTCGACCGGCTATTGAAGCCCATATGAGGCATCGTATACTTCAGCTGCGATATGGGATTGGAAGTAAGGGATGCTGGAGGTGACGACCTATGAGTTCGGCGGCGTAGCCGACCATATCAATCCTGTCAGCGCACAAACGTCAGCTCAGCTCGCCTGGCGTGCTACCAAGCTACCCAGCATCATTCCTTATGTACTGAATCGATGAAGAATCTGGGTTACCCTCGTGCAAGTCATCTGCGCATACAAAGATACAGAAAAAAAGCCCCTCCTTTTCTCGAATGGTAATCGCCAGTACACACATAGATACAAAAGTCCCGCACCTCGAAATTTTCACACGCCACCAACTCCTTTCCTCGCATGCTCGGTCCACGAGCAAGCTGTCGCATCGCAGCACAGAAAAACATAACGAATTCCTCACTTTGGCTTTTTTTGGCGGCCAGAACCATCATCACCGACGACTGCTCGTCATCTCGCCGTACCGGCCACGCTCCTTTGTTGTATCGTAAGCCTGCAAGACGCGCGCTTGACTCTCGTCCGTTTGCGAGAAAGCGTAACCGCGCTGCTTGCGCATGCGCTGTACTTGGCGGACCTTGCGGATTGCCTTCTGGAACTGTTCCATTCTGGACAAGTGTCAGTGGTGTCCGAACATGGTGTGCAGTGCTGCTGTAAGCATCTGAAGGTGTGAGATGTGGAGTAGTCAGTAACGTACCTTGGCCTGTAGTCCTGGATGTTGTATTTCTGAATTTCCTGCACGTGATGGTACGTCTGCGGATAGTACATGCGCTTAGCGTACTTCCAAGCGAAATCACGAAGCAGGCACACCGCAGGGAGTGCGATGATCGTGAGCCAAAAGCGCGGGCTGGACATGATGATGGGCAAGGTGTTGACGTATTCGGTGCTGAAGTTCAGCTTTGGCGCGACAAAGGCGTATATGGGCAGGAAGATAAACCAAATAGCCACACTTCCGGGGATCGCGATGACCGTGTACTTGGTCCAGATATTGGTGATGAGTGCCGCCTTTGCAAGTACTGTCACCAGGCCTGCCGTGTACATGGCGGTACCCCAGACCCAGTGTCCGGCTGTGGTGCCATCTGAGAGAGGCGCATCATCCCAGTAGATGAGAATTGAGCCGTAGTATAAAATCAAGGAGTGGTAGAAACCGTTTCCGACCCAGGACCAGAAGTTGTGCCTGCGGAAGAAGACTCCCTTCTGGGTAAGTTGATAGAGCTGTGGGTAGCGATCCAGTAGCCTGGCGTTGACGAATTGATCGAAGATACCCAGCACAAAAGGCGGCAGGACGGTGAAGGCTACGTTGAAGAAAGACAGTGTCCACGACTCGACAATGACCTGGCCAGAGAAGGCGTTCTGGAATGAATACCAAAATTGGGTGATGAAGAGTGCCGTGTTCTTGTAGTAGAAGTAGAGGATGACCTTGGAGATACGCTGGTATGACCAAGCGCCATGAACCAACAACAGTTTGCGCAAGAATCGGAACTGCGCAATGCTCACATCAGCGCTGCGAGCAGCTTGCAGACCCTCCATACCAGAGATACCGACACCGATGTGCGCAGCCTGGATCATGGAAACATCATTAGCGCCGTCGCCAATGGCCAACAGAATACTCTTCAAGTGACGCTTCACCAGCTTGACCACAAGGGCTTTTTGCAGAGGAGATACACGGCAGCAGACGACAGCCTTGCACATGACAGCAAGATCGAGGAACATGACTTCCATGTCTTTCTCCAGAGCGTACGTAAGGCTCTTACCGTCAATGACAAGTGCCAGCGTCTCCATCTCGACACCGCCAGCGTGCTGAGATCGGATAGCGTCAAGCTTCTTTTGGATGTTGTTGCGAGTTGCTTCGGCAGACTCCTCGTTTACGATGAGCAAGGTCATGTCTTCCGAGATGAGTTTGCAAGACATGCCAATGTTGATCGCGGTCTCTTGTCTGTCACCTGTGAGCACCCAGACTTTGATGCCAGCGGTCTGGAGTGTATGGATCGTGTCGGGAACGCCATCCTGCAGTTTGTCCTCAATCGCTGTGGCACCAAGTAGAGTGAAGTCGTGCTCAATCAGCTCAGCGGCTTTGTCAAGTTCGTCTGCGCGGTTGCCCGATACGGTCGTGGCGGCAGTGTTGTAAACATCCCACCACTCGCGGAACTCGCTCTCGGAGACTTCACGCACAGCAAGACAAAGCGTCCGGAGACCCTCTGCAGCGTACTCTTCCAGGTGCAGTAGTGTTTTCTCTACAATGTCGTCGTGCACTCCGAGACGTTCCAAAATGACAGTGTCGGCACCTTTGCAATACACGCGGATCTTGCCATCGGGGCAACGGAAGATTGTGCTCATGCGCTTCCTGGTCGAGTTGAACTCACACACGGCAAGAAGCTCGTATTGCCACTCTCGTCCATCCACTTCGATAGTCACCGCGCGCGGCTTACGCGCGACGAACTTGTAGCCCATCAAGACTGCACCTTCCACGAGAGCACCTTCGTCAGGTGAGGCGGCTTGATACTTGATGACACCAGGTTTTTCGCTGGATGTCTCTGGTATGACTGTGTGGCAGGTTGCGAGGAGCGTATTGAACTGATGGATGCGTTCGCCATTCTCACTTTGTTGTCTGTGCTTCTCCAAAGCTCTGAAGTCGTGTATGCCCGTTCCACTTTCATCTTCGCCGATGATTCTACGATCTTCAGGGACTTCCTCGGCATACATGATGCCACCAATTGAGCATTGTCGGAAATCCATCTGGTTGCAGGTGAGAGTGCCAGTTTTGTCTGAGAATATGTACTCGACCTGTCCCAGTTCTTCAACCAGAGAAGATGTTCGACAATTTGCCGGCGTGTTGGTTTGTTCATGGAAGATGTCCAGATCGGAAGATATGAGGAAGGCCTGGTAGTACTTGATGATTTCAACGGTGACGAACAAAGAGATGGGCACCAAGTTCGAGTACAAAATCCAGTATGTGAAGATGTCTGCGAAGAACTGCTGGGCTCCGTTGACATTCTCGTACTCCAAGTACCATAGGTCATAGCCAATAGTGTTTCGCACGACAATGTCGCCTACCGACGAGATGATAGACAATGCGACAAGGACGCCACCGAGCATGAGAATCTGAGTGTTCACCAT
>Ga0265797_10000535_pt1 | contig 69086 bp, 61 predicted proteins | sample P2T30metagenome_FD_192433 | JGI IMG/M metagenome (GOLD analysis project Ga0265797, IMG submission 192433) | Plant litter microbial communities from East Loma Ridge, Irvine, California - P2 T30 | ecosystem: Environmental > Terrestrial > Plant litter > Unclassified | place: USA: California...
GCCGAGTACATCATCAGTGCCGGCGGCAAGCGCATCCGTCCGGTACTCGTGCTGCTGCTGGCCAATGCCTATGGCTACCGGGGCACCGCGCACCATGAACTGGCCGCCGTCGTCGAATTCATCCACACCGCAACGCTGCTGCATGACGACGTCGTCGACGAATCGTCGATGCGCCGCGGCCGCCAGACCGCCAACGCGCTGTTCGGCAACGCCGCCTCGGTGCTGGTCGGCGACTTCCTCTACTCGCGCGCTTTCCAGATGATGGTTGGCCTGGACAGCATGCGCATCATGCAGATCCTGTCCGACGCCACCAACGTGATCGCCGAAGGCGAAGTGCTGCAACTGCTGAACATGCACGATCCGGACGTGACCGAAGCGAGCTACCTGCTCGTGATCCGCTCCAAGACCGCAAAGCTGTTCGAAGCCGCTGCCGAACTGGGCGCGCTGATCGCCGGCGCGAATGACGCCCAGATCGCCGCCGCCGGCGAGTATGGCCGCTCGCTCGGTACTGCGTTCCAGCTGATCGACGATGTGCTCGACTACGCAGGCGACGCCGCCGAGATCGGCAAGAACCTCGGGGACGACCTGCGCGAAGGCAAGCCGACCCTGCCCCTGATCTGGCTGATGGAACATGGCACCCAGGAGCAGCGTGAACTGGTGCGCAGCTGCATCGAGCAAGGCGATGAAGCACAATTCGACGCCGTGCTGGCCGCCGTGACATCAAGCGGCGCGCTCGACTACACGCGGGCACAGGCCGAACAGGCAGCGCGCCGGGCATCCGAAGCCATTGCCGGCTTGCCCGACAGCCTGTTCAAGAACAGCCTGCTGCAACTGAGCAGCTTCGCCGTTGACAGGAACCACTAAGCGATTTTATATTACGACCATCCCGGGGTGGTTGTACGTACACCCCGAACCGTCGGGGTGTAGCTTAGCCCGGTAGAGCGCTACGTTCGGGACGTAGAGGCCGGAGGTTCGAATCCTCTCACCTCGACCAAAATCCTTTATTTATCAAGGGATTACGCCTGGCGGTTTTGCAGTAATGCTAGTGTAGGCACCATCTGTGCCAAATCTGTGCCACAAAAAATATTTTCGCGTTTTTTCGCGAAAGGAATAAATATTTTGAGGGGCACCTCGCTAGACGGGTTTTCACCTACAGGAAAACCCACATGGCCACCATCGCAAACCGCAGCCGCTACACCGTTTCCGTCAAGAACCGCAGCGACCTCTACCGCGAGTTCCCCTTCACTCAGCTCAAGCAGGCCAAACAGTACGCCAACGACCTCGGCAAAGAATTCAAGGTCGCTTTGAGCCAAAAGGAGGATTCGTTACTTATCAAAATCATCCAGGCAGGCCACAAGCCCGTGCGTTTCACATGTAGGTCGCTGCGGGAAGCAGAAGACGCAATTGCACGCATTGAAGCCGAGCGCCGTACCGGCCTGTTTCTCGACTATACCAAGGCACATACCGTCACGTTCGAGGACCTCTTACGCAAGTATGTGAAAGAAGAAGGGCCGAGGAACAAAGGCTGGGAGAAGTCTGAGAAGTACAAGTGCCTCGGATGGCTAGCAGACTTGGACGGCGCTCCTGCGGCAACGCCAGCTCGGCCCAAGGCCCCCAGAGCGGGCGAGCTTCCCCGCAAGGGTCGCTCGATGCGTAAAACCGCCACGGCGATTCAGTGGATGCGTAAGCCGTTCGCCAACATACTAACGACCGACATCGAAGAGTACATCAAGGCGCGCGAAAAACAGGTCATGCCCTCGACGATTGACCGCGAGCTGGATGTAATGAGGTCCATCTTCACCGTCGCGACTAAGGTCTGGAAATACCGTCTAGGCGAGAATCCAATGGACGGCGTGCGTCGCCCCGAATACTTTAACGAGCGTGACCGCCGCTTCCGGGGAGATGAGGAGGCTCGCGTAATCGCATCGGCAATTGAAGAAGACCGACTGCGCTCTATCGACCTGCGGGTGGAAGAGCTGATGGTGGAGCCCCGTGTGGTCGCAGCGACTTTGCCGACCGTCTACGCGAAAAAGAACTACATCCAGGCCGCTCTGGCAAAGGCAACGGTACAGGCCCTGGCTGACGCAGTACATGTACCGATGTACGAAACCTTCATCCAATTTCAAATTATGACAGCGGCGCGCCGTGGCGAAGCGCTGGGCTTGACGTGGAAACACGTCGATTTCGAATGCCGAAGTGCATATCTTGCCGAAACCAAAAACGGACGCCCGCGCAAGCTTCCGCTGCGGGAGGTGCTGTTGCAACTGCTCGAAAGCCTTCCTCGCACTAGCGACCGTGTGTTCACGATAACCGACGATTTGCTGAGCAACGCATGGAGCCGGATATGCGCACGGGCCGGTATCGAGGACCTCCACGTTCACGACCTCCGTCACGAGGGCATCAGCCGAGTTGCCGAAACATCTAAGTTTTCACTGATTGACCTGCAAGCGTTCAGCGGTCACCGTGATGTTCGCATGCTCCTGCGGTACGCGCACCTTTGCACTACCCAGTTAGCGGCGAAGCTCGACGAGGCCTTTGCCGAGTCCGGAGAAGGCATGTTGAGCCATTATCATCGCGGTCGCAAACGCATTCGGTCGGGCAATGGACTTACTGTCGCGGCAATCGTCTCCGACAGTCGTATCGACGTAGGCACGCCCCTTGCGACTTCATCGAAACCAACGGCCCAGGTCATCCCACTGTTCGGAATACGCTAAGTTGGGATTATCACAGCGAGGGCTCTGTCTCACTTGCCATCTGTGTCAGGGTACTGTCGGCTTTGTTTCTATATCGGCAAAGCCGGCATATGCCCGCATTCATCATCGCGTGGATGTGATTGTCTAATGTGCCGACCCGCCGAACGTTGAAGATATGGTGCGATGACCTTGACCGGCGAGTTCTACACGTAGAGCCTCCCTCGTCCTCAACGCGCTATGAACTGTACGGTACGCAGCAGCCGGGGGCCTGCCCCAATGTCAATGGCCTCGGCGCCTGCGTCCAGCGCTGGCGTTCGCGACTCACCGCTCGCGCGCGGCTGTCGCGGCTTCATAGATGCCCCACCTATTTCAGATGCGACGCCTCAGCAACCTCCCAACGAATGATGCTAGCGGTGGACCACCAGCTTTCGCCTCATCTCTGACCTGCTGTTCGGTGCCAGGAGTCAGGACGGCTGCGAAAAGCGCTTATCAAGTATTCCGCCCTTAAACGTGGCGCCCCGCGGTTATCGCCTCTAACTCCAGAGCGCTTTCTCTCTATGCCAAAGTTAATAGCCAACATGCGCTTTGCGCGGACAGATATGAACTTATCGCGAGCGCCATCAGGGATGACAAAGGCAAGGAAGAAGACCGCCCATGTACCGTGACAAACAGTTCGGAAAAATTAGCGGTGCCAGGCGAAATGACATGCCTTTTTAGAAAAGGGTTTTCGGATGAATAACAATCGATTCGACGCGGCTGCCGCCCACAAAGCGGCGTCTTGGCCAACTGCGTTTAGAAACAGTATTCCAGGGGGCGAGTAGCAAGCGGCTGATTTCGGCACAAAGCACTCTCAACAACGCATGCTTCTGCCAGTGCCCTGTTTCCTCTACATCACTTCCGTCAAAGAACTTTGACGCTTCGGTGGGGCCCCGGAACGGGGAGGCGGAGCCTCAATCGCCTAGACGCTGATTGCGCCGCAACCTATGGATTGTTAACGGCTTACGGCCATAGGTAAATGCTGGGGTGGTTAGCGAAACAAACCGGGGCGCATGGCGACCTGTGAATCGGCCGAATTACCCCAAAAATGCCAAAAGCCTGGGGTGCTTAGCGGCAACCGAATGGACCAAATCGCCTGAATTTGTGAATGAATTGGGGTGGTTAGCGATGACTAAAATCGTGCCTGTCCAGGCATCGAAAACTGTTGAGGTGACAAAAGTCGGACTCGAAGCGTGAACTATTCTCACAATGCTCCTGAACGTTTAATAGGTGGTTCATATACAGCTTACCTACAACGAACTTTCATTGCAAAAAGATGAACAAAACTCGCCGCACTCATGCCGAACTTCCCGCCGTACTCAACGCTGCTGCAACAGAGGTCCAACAGCCCTTCCCGTCAACTGATTTAGACGACACGGTCTACTTGCCCGAAATCCGGCGCACTTCGTATGCTATGTGTGCTGACATCTTGTGCAGCGCCCTCTTCGGCACGGCGAAGGGTTCTAAGCGCACTATTATCGACGGGAAGCCACGGCAAGACCGTACATACATCGAAACTATATTCAAGACTACTAACGGCGCCTCTATCGAATTTCGTGGCAAAGAATTGCGCCAAGATGACCTCACCGTTCTGCTGCAACTCATCAGCCTCCGCGCCGGCATGGCTACTAGCTGCGAAATTGAATTCTCGCCTTATACGTTTCTTACGATGATAGGCTGGTCGAACAACAACACCAGCGTCGCACATCTACGCGATTGCTTAATGCGTTTGCGCCAAGCCATCCTTATCATCGAACGCGGAGATGAAAAAGGCGAGGTATCCGGATTTCTGTCCGAATTTAGGTGGGAAGGAAGAACACGCTGGGAGGTGCAGGTCGACCGCCGCATGGTTGGTCTACTCGGTTCAGCGCCAACCTATTTGAATACATTGAAGCGAAAACAGCTATCTGAGGGCTTACAGACGTGGCTATATGGGTACATCCGCGCAAACCAGTGCGGGTGGGCGGTGCCGCTTGAGCTAATTCACGCTGCGTCCGGCTCCCAGGCGAAGGACATGGCCGAGTTTGCACGTAGCGTGCGAGACGTTCTAAAAAAATTAGCCGCAATCGGCGTTGTAACCGACGCATCTACTGTCAAGAACGGAAAGGTTGCTATTTTCAAGGTCAAGGTCCCAGGAAAACCTGCTAAGCCCACTGATGTGACAGCGCCCACTAAGGCATCCAACACTCCAAGCTCTCCCTCCCGAGGCGGCTCAGCAAGCGATGGGTATAGCAACCTCATCCATTCCCGTCTACTATGAGTTCCGCCTGGACACGGCGCGGGTGCGCTATGTTAGTCGCATCCGCCCCAATTCAATCTTCAGTAGCGTCCCTAGCTAGGCCATCAAGTGCGCATCGAGATGCTTTCCCCAACTTCCGCACTCTCAACCGTTCTGGAACCCCGCATCGCCAGCTAACGCTTCCAAAAGTTTATCGTTGCTATCCGTGAACCATGAAATGCGGCATTTAATCGGCTGGTCTGCCTATGACCTGCAAGATGCAGGACAAACCTGTTTTGGCGCATGCTTCAGCCCTAATTCTTGTCGGGACAGCGCGCTCCCATGCCCCGAGTATCGCTCGGGAACAAGCGTTAGCGTCGCTTTTCCATCGACGTTTCTCGAGATATAAATGCAGTAGCTTCATTTCGTAAGCGCGTATGAGCGTCATACGACCCCCGGCGTCACTCCCCGCGTCTCGTTAACCTCAGGTGCCACTTCGGTGGCAGCTTAACTAAAAGCTGCTGCCAACTGAAACGAAAGTTGAAAGGAACTAAATTTTGACCGCATTAATTTGTGCTGCACTAAACCAGAAAGGCGGCAGTTCGAAAACTACGACGGTGATGAGTGTTAGCGGCGAGCTCGGGAGCCGAGGCAGACGTGTACTAGTTGTCGATGGCGACGCCCAGGAGAGCGCTGTAGCATGGGCTCGCACTGCCCCAGACCATAGACCTTTTCCGGCTACTGTCGTCAGTATGGCTTCATACGCTGACAAGATGCATCGAGAAATTCAGCGGCAAATCGAGAACTACGATTTCATCGTAATCGACTGTCCGCCTTCTGTAGACGCGATAACGGCACAATCTGCGCTTCTCATTGCCGACTTGGTAATTGTCCCGGTCCCGCCGGCTCCCTCAGACGCCTGGTCAGCCCTAGCCACACTGGCGCTGGTCGAACGTATTCAAGTCATTAATCCGAGACTGAAGGCCGTGCTTTTAGCAACCAAAGTGCAGCGAACGTCATTGTCTCGAGCTGTCCTCGATGAGCTAGGGAATTTTGGCATTCCATTGATGCGGACGCGCATGGCCCACCGAACCGCCTATCAAGAGGCCGTTCTCGCGGGCTCAACCGTCGCCGCTCTCGGTCGGGGCGCTCGCGCAGCAGCCATAGAAGTGAGCGACCTCGTCGATGAAATTCTCGAGATAATCGGAGGTCAACATGGCTAAAAAGGACTTTAAGGCCGGGCTCAGCGCAAGCGTCAAGGCACAAGACGCCGCCAACATCGAACGGTTCGAAACCGCAGGTAGTGTCCTTGCAAACCTGACTGCAGCTTTAGGCAAGCCGCACCAGGCAGCGCAGTCGACGTCCTTAAGACCGGTCGTGGTTCGCCACACGTTCTCAATGTCCGAGAGCGACTCAGCGCTACTCGAGACACTTCAAAAGGCAGCCGCACTTGAGGGTTCACTCTTAACCGCGAGCGACATCTGCCGCATCGGGCTACACGCAATCAGCGGCTACCGCGGTAAAGACTTCATTGCAGCAGCCGGCAGACTTGAGCGACTTAGACCAGGACGAAAGTACTGAAAAGAGATTGTTTCATTCTCCGCCACGGTCGCGACTAGCACGCACCGTGGCATTTCCCTTGGGGCCTTCCGACCGGTGTCTCGGCACGGCGATTCAGCATGCTTTACAAGCGAAGATGCGATTGACCGTCCAACTGGCTGCCAGCCTTTCGATATTCAGTCCTTCCGGTCTGACGCACTCAAGGCATCCTGTCCTACCGTCTCCTCGTCTCCCCGCCCCCCCCCCCCGTCTTACCGTCTTACCGTCTTACCATCTTACCGTCTTACCGTATTACCCTCTTACCCTCTTACCCTCTTACCCTCTTACCGCATTACCGTCTTACCGTCTTCTAGTTCACGTGTTTAACGGCTCTCCGGTCTTAGCGTATTACTTTCTTACTGTCTCGCCGTCTTATTGTCTTATGTGCCAGCGGCTTATCACTGTGCGGCGCATCTTGACCGCTTCGTCCAGCCGTCGGACTTCTTCCTGCGTTGTGGCTGGCTGCTGAACGACTATCCGATGTCTTCTCCAGAAACGTATAAAGCTTCGCCAGGCGTGATGTCGATTGGTCCGCCCGCGGCTTCGTACAATTCATTCCGTGCCGGACCATATCCAAAAGCATGTCTCTCTGGTAACATAATTCCTTATGACGGCGCTTGAGCCGCTGCTTGCACGTTAAAGGAGGCTTATGGCAGAAGCGCTGAATAGGTTACTCGCGATTGGCTTCACCCCTGCTGGCAAATGGTCGCTGGTCAACAACGTCCTCAGGCTTAAGCTTGAGCCTGCGGTTATGCACGAGCAAAACGTCTTGTACGCATTTGTAGTCGATGGGAAGCTCGCGTATGTTGGCAAGACCGCTCAGAGCCTCATAAAGCGAATGCAAGGCTATCGGTCCCCGCCCAGCACAGCGGAGCGAGGTGGCACTACCAACATAAAGAACAATCGAAACATCGTAAACGCACTGTCCTCTGGTGCGACTGTGGACATATACGCGTTGCATCCGCTTCCAAGCCAGGCGCATGGGGAGTTTAGTGTGAACCTGTCCGCGGGTCTTGAGGATAGTCTCATCAAAGCGCTCACACCTCCCTGGAACGGGGAAGTTGCTGACATCAATGCTCCAAATGCAGCAAACCTGCCCCACCCGCCTCGTCAGGTAGTATCGTCAGTCCAGCGCGTTTTGCCTGATGCGCTGCCGTCCAATATGACCGTGCCGCAGTTGCGACCTGCCGACTATTCCAGTGTGCCGTCTGCTGACGACTTATTTGGCTTCTGTAAGATGCTTCGAGGCGAAACGCTGAGGACGATGGTGCGCAAAACCGAGTTTCGGATTGAGCTTATCGACAGCTGCTTGGAAATTATACCGGCATCGTCAGGTGGTGCCAGGCGCGAGAGTAAGGCAGCTGTCTCCGGCTTGCTTGCTCGGTTCGATAAAACAAGGTCTTTCCAGATGTCCGACTATAGGGACGTCAGCTTTAATGCGTCGTATGTCCTGGCGCTTGTGAAGGCTTGGCAGTCACATGCGCATGCGACTCGAGGTCTGTCATGAAGGCAGCACAGGCCTTGACTTGTCGAACGCAGACCAAATACTTATGACAAGGAAGAGGCCAGAAGCGGCCCACGAGGTTTCCGGCAAGCATCGTGTCGTCTAACCTATCTCGTCTCCAAAGTCCGTCGGCGGTACAATGTGCCTTGGCTGAATTGTCGACACTCGGCAGAACTGCCTTTCTTGCACGCTACGGGTATGGCAAGTAAATTTGAATTCGTTTCATCGAGCAGGAATTGGCGGAATTATCTGCACTTCTTGCACTGCGACAGCTGATTCGCAGACTTGGAGTCCAATTTAAACCTCTGCGGGACTGCCTGGTCGCGCTAAGCGCGGAACCCGAACGGGTCGGGGCTGGTTCAAGACGATTGACCGAGGCACCGCGCATGACCCAGTTAGCCACCAAACGAGACTCGGATTACGCGGTCGTGCGCATTTACTTTATCGACTAATTGGCCCCTGGCGGTGGCGGTGGCGGTGGCGGTGATGGTGGCATTCTAGGGTCAGGACTCTCCGCGATGAGATTTTCCGCGGCGAATCAGCTTGCGAACTTCATTCTCTAGCCCTGCTTCGGCCAGGGTGAGCTGTTCACAACTACCGGGCGTTGTACACTGACGCACAATTTCAGCCATTTGCTCGGCCGACGCCGGCCGCAGCAATCGCCGCATTATCGCTAGAGTTTGTTCGTTCATCCCGGAAATTTTAGACACACTGTGCAAGAATAGGCTGGCAAAACGAAAGCGACATGCGAAAAATACACCTGAAATTTCTGCAAGACTCCGACCGTGCACTGACCGTGCTCGTCGCCGTGCCCGTGGCGCTCATGCTGGTCGGTTTTGTCACAGCAGTCTGCGCAATTCTTGGCTAGCACTCGTTTCCTTTCCAGCATTCAGACAGCGTGTTCATCGTGTTCAGATACTGACGCGCGGGGAGCGAAAGCGTCTATTCATGGCTGCAACACTTCCCCCGGCGAGCTCGGCTGGTTCTCCGCACCCAAGAAAAAGCAGACGCTTCATACAGCTCCCTTCTAGCTGGTGTGAGGACGTGGCGCGCAATGTCGCCAACGATGCGCAACGTGCTGCCCTGGACGCGCCAATGACGTGACGGTCTACCTGTCATCGTGGGAGCTGAGCTGTTTTCCACAGTTCATTTCCGAGCGAGTGGTCACCGGAAAAAATGAGTCGACCATACTTCTGCGACGTCGCCGCCGCGTTGCAAGAGCCCGACTGATACTGCTGCGGCAGCGGCCAATTCCACCTACTCTTGTCAAGCACATCGCCCGGCCCCGCAGTCAATAGATGCGCGTCGCTATAGCTATTAAAAGCCCGTGCTCGGTAATGAGGCAAAGACACCATCGGCGCCACCTCGATTGCCACCACCCTGTCCTCAATTTCACGACCGCATATAAATATCATCCGCTACACCTTATTCCACCACTCTTTTTTGGAATCAGGTCATGAACAAAGCTATTGGAACTTCAACAATTAAAACACTGCAACGCGACCAATATGGCGCTCTCAATCTACGTCAGGTCCTGCCTCCAGAGCTACAAACCCAAGTGGCTGCTTTTACGGCTGCTGCCGTCAAAGCTGGCCTCCTGCCCGAGCCGTTCATCAACGGCAACGCGAAAGAATACGAGTGCCTGAACCTCGATACCTACGACGTTTTGATATTTCGCGGCAAGGTAAAATCGCTGGTCGTGCAGGTCCGAACTTTCTGGAAAAACGTCAGAAAAGGCTATTCGCGCTCCGGAAAAGATTACTTCCTCATCACCCGCATCGGCCGCAAAATTACAATGCAGACCGCCGAAAAAGCGACCTGCGCCAAACGCGCCAAAAACACCACCGCACTTGGCCAACTGGTCCAACACTACCTCGGCAAGCAGACCATCGCCTGCAAGAAACCCGCCACACCCATCACGACCGCGTACAAAGTCCTGGCCAAGACCGCCGACGGTCGGCTCATCGGCGCCTATGATGACTCTGAGTACAAACTCGGCAAATGGCGTTCGGTGGCCGCGGAGCACACCCACGATGACGGGTTCTTCGACTACCTTGACGACGCGCTCTCCCTCAATGCGACCAAACGCAATCACGCGTTTCCCGAGAGCCTGGCCACCGGCAAAACGCTCGTGCTTTGCAAGGTTGAAATCAAAGGCAAGGAGATTGAATATGGCGGCGGGAAATGGGCAGCGCCGCGGCTACGCGTGATTGAGGAACTGGGGGAAGTGGCCACCACCATCAATTAAGAACCCGCCGGTTGTGGCGCTGCTCTAATTCGAGCCCACATCCCCGTTGCCAAGTTGGTTGGCCAACACAAATGAATGTTGCCGGACAGCGCCCAAGCGGTGATGGTTGGCGTACGAACCGTCTGAACCGTATCACTCGTTTAATTGGAACCGCCGCCGTATCGTTCGACGCTTGGTCTGACGCCGGCGGCTTCTCTACTCCTGCAACGCCGTCTCAAGCTCGACCTTCCGCGCTTGCAGCAGTTTCAGCTTCGTATTGGTTGTGGCAATTTCGCCGTTGTACGCCGCCGATGTTTGAAGTGCACTTAGAAGTGCCGACAATCCTGCATGCTCTGCCGTGGCCCCTGCGGGGCTTACCAGCAAGCGTGAAAATATTGCATTCCACCACGACTTCCGAGATACTCGACGGCCCCGCGAGATGGCGGTGCCATCGCAGAAAGACCCTGGCAGACAAATGCACACGCGCGCCATCGCAAAAAGACACATCAGACTTAGGAGCGGGCCATGGGGCCAAGGGATATCATGCAAGAATTCGACGGGACATCGCCGACCGCGGAGAACAATGGCTCCCCAGAGGAAATGAAATCCGCATTTGCCGTGGATGTGCATCGCGCGATGCCGCTGGCCAAAGCGCCCAGCGACGTTGAAGACGGCCTGCCAACGCTGACCAAGGCCGAACTTGCCAACCTCCTGCTCGAACAGGTCGGCCTGAACAAGCGGGAAGCCAAAGACCTGGTCGAGTCCTTCTTTGCTGAAATCAACTCAGCGCTCGAGGGTGGCGAATCGGTCAAGCTGACGGGGTTTGGAAATTTTCAGCTACGCGACAAAGTCTCCCGCCCAGGTCGCAATCCGAAGACCGGCGTGGAGGTCCAGATACCCGCGAGACGGGTGGTCACTTTCCAAGCCAGCCAGAAACTCAAGGACATGGTCGATACACGGTCTTCGGAAGGCCAGGTCGACGAAATTTTCCGCAGCTAACACGAGCGTCTTCCGTCCACCCATCTCGAAATAGCCACTCCAAAAATACCACTCCTGACTACACTGAATTTCCTGTTTCGTAAGCCGCCCCTCCCCATCATCATTAGCACTGGTGTCGGACTAATTGGCGCCAAGTCAAGGCAGCGTGCCAGAAGCAGCTGGCGACCGTCATTTTTGCCGACATGGCTCCGCGCGACGTAATCGACGTGACTGCCGAGGCGTTTTCCCTGTATCCAGAGCACATGGCCGTCTCGCCCCTGACATTCAAAAAGCGGTGGACAAAGATGGATATCATTGAGCTCTACAACAGCTCGAAGGGGCCGGCCGGCCAGAGTATTCGACGACGTCGCTTGGCAACAAGAGTCTGGAGAAGGTGGTCAAGGATATCGTGGAGCTGCTGACCACTTCGAAGTAGGTCCGCGAAAGCGAAAGCTTCAAGATAAATCGTTTCTACGATTAACAGCCTAGCTTTGACTATGCGGGAATACAAATCAGCGGCAGAACGGCCCGCGATGCCCGCCAAAAATACTGTACAGAAAAAAATCCGAACAATGGCTACATCGTACAAATGGCAGTTCGCTCCTCGCTTCCGTCGCAGCGCATTTGGCTGGAAGTCCACCCCGCCTATACAGCGCATCAAAGAGGCGGTCACTGAAATCAAGGCCGTTGAAGAAGGAACCAGTCCTGGCCGCCGAGGGCGCCGTGCTGTTCCTGGAAAAACTGGCGCCGGCCATAGAGCAAGTTGACAGCAGTTCGGGCGGCATTGGCTCTGCCGTCAACCGCGCTATCGAGACCCTTGTCCCGATAATTGCGGAAGCTGAGGTCAGCCGCGCAGTCCGCGAGAAATGGCTCGACCGGCTGTATGACGCCCTTCAAGAAGACGACATCCCCTACCTTGAGCACCTTGGACAGCTTTGGGGCGACATGTGCGCGACGCAAGAAATCGCGACACATTGGGCTGGTTATCTGTCGCCGACATTGACCACGATGTGGGACCACTGCGCTCGCAGTGGGGAATATGGATATTTCAAGGGCACGACCGCGTGCCTAAGTGCGCTATACGCCTCTGGCCGCTACGGCGAGCTCCTCGAATTGATAGCAAAGTCAGAGTACAGGCAGAAGTCGTGGCACAACAGGATGTGGGGTGCAAAGGCTCTGACTGCTGCTGGCAAGGACGTGGAGGCAATTCGCTACGCCGAGGACACGAAAGGGTTGAACGCGCCCCTGACTGCCATTGCGGCGTTCTGCGAAGGCGTCCTGCTTGACGCCGCCCTTGCGGACGAGGCGTACGCGCGCTACGCGGTTCAAGCGACGTATGCGACGAGCAATTTGGCGACATTCAAAGCCATCGTGAAGAAGTATCCGCACATGCCGCGGGAGACCATGTTGCGCGACCTCATTGCGAGCCAGCCGGGCCAAGAAGGAAAATGGTTTGCGGCGGCGAAGGATTCAGGGCTCTTCGACTTGGCCATCGAATTGGCGAACCGGAGTCCGTCAGACCCGCGGACGCTCATACGCGCGGCCAAGGACTTCGCTGTCGAGAGGCTGGAATTTGCCATGGCGACTGGCATGACGGCTCTGCGCGGCATCGCAAACGGCTGGGGTTACGAAATTACCGGCATCGACGTGCTGGACGCGTATGCGGCTGTGATGGCGGCGGCCGGGGCTGCGGGCGTGGATGAGACTGTGGTCAAAGCGGATGCGCGGGCGTTGATTGCGGCGAGCCGGGGTGGGGGCGAGTTTGTGGGGCGTGTGTTGGCGCGGCAGTTGGCAGACTAAGCACGAATACTCCGATGTTCCTGGCCACGAAACCAGAGAAGTGGCGGCACAATCTGCCTATGAGATTGCAGTCCGCGTCCAGTGCGCAATCAAGGCTGATTGGACGTCTATATTCAGTGTGTCACGCGATAAAAATCATTCCAGCCAGACGGTTCAAAATGCGTAAGAGCCCTTGCCTTCATCAATGGTCACCGTCCCGCTAGCCTGCATTTCCTGAATGATGTTGGCGACATCAGCTTGGGTGGCCCCCTTCGGCAAAATTGAGGCAACAGTACTTGTCAGGGTTTTAAGTGTTCTCGGACGCGAACTGCCACGTTGTTGGAGATTTGCCAAGACGAGTGTGAAGTTGTCGGGAATCGGGACTGAAGCCGCTGGCACCTTCGGCGTTTTCTGGGATGGCAGCTTGGCCTTGACGATGGCGATGTCCGCGGCACTCCCGAGCGCCAATGCAGCTTGGGCACTTGAAGTTGCCCTTCTGATTTAGCACGACCTGAAATTTTTCCTTAAGGGACAAACTCCCGAGGACCGAATTCAGCGCCTTGCAGCAGGCGACGCAGTTTTCATCATTGTTCCCACCGCCATTAGCACGGGCGAACAGGTGCTCAGTACTGCCATCAGCCTTGGCCACCGGCGATTTGCGGAAGAAGCAGTTTCTGCCTTGTACAAACATCAGGCGTTCAAGTCATTTCGTAGGCATAATTAATTCTCATTTATTGTTTAATCCCGCAATCCAGTCACAGATTGGGGCCAAGTAACAAACCCGGTGCGCTGCAAAGACGGACGGTCGCACTCCCGACCACAGGGGCGCACTGTCAGGAATGCGTCACTACCGACCTCGGCAGCTCGCGACCTAGAATCGACGACATGCTCTCTGCGGTCAAATCGTAGTGGGCACTGAAGGTGGACATACGGTGGCGTACGGGGTCCTTGGGTTTCAGCTCATGCAACTTCTTTTCACCCAAAAATACCTTTGTTTGGGAGCCGGCTTCGCCCGACGGATGGGCGATGGCGCCGATGACCCTGCTCCGGTCCAGGTGGCCCTTCTCAATGCACCACTCAAGCGCAGCCAAGGGAACGTGTCCTAGTGCGATAAATTTAGCTTCAGGGTTTAGCTCGGGCAATCGCGCCACGAAGACGTCCTCGAAGCACTCCTGGAATGCCGGCACCTTCAAGACAGTTTTGAACGAGTCGCTCAGGTACTTGCCGCCAACATAGGCTGCGTGCGACACCACCGATGTCGAGTAAAGCAAATGGTTGTGAGTGGTGAAAAGCTCCCCCGAACTGCGCAAACCGAGCCACTCGGGGACGTGGAAGTGGTCCAACATCGAGCACAGGTTATTGCGGAATTTGTCACCACCGAACGCGCCGGCTCGCTTTGCCGCAGCAGCCACGTCGTCATGCGGCAATTCTTTTTGAAGCAGTTCCCGGCACGTGTTATTAGCCGCTCTCATTTGGTTTGGCCCGGGACTAATCCCGACCAGCACCAATTTGGCAGACGGATTTACATGCTCGAATGGCACGTAGTAAAGCGTGTTGCGGCCGTCGTCGTTAATAAGCAAGCTTGGGTGGCGGTCCGTATCGGCAGGTAGCGCCCTGAGTGCCCTGGCGAAGCGGCCGAACATGTTTCGTTCCATAGTTTTCCCTCGTATTTTAGTTCTTGGGCGCAAGCATATTGGCCGGACGTTGGCGGCGCAAAATTAATATTGATTTATTCTGGGAACGACGACGATTCTGGTTATCATTCGAGCGAAGAGCCGCTATCGAGCGCCAGTTGAGGCGCTTGCCGGGGAAGAAACAATATCGCGGCGCCTCGTTCGTCCCGGCACCAGCTCGGGCACACGGGTGTTGGCGCCGACGCCAAATTGAACCATAGTGCCAAAATCCGTTGAGCCAGGCGAATGCGGGCAGGAAGAGGCGCCGAGCGGGTCGCGGCGGCAGCGCCAGGGTCAGACACATTCGCTGCTGTGGGTCAATCTGGCGTCGGCTCCAACAGTTACACCTAACGTACGGCCGGTGCACGCCGATAGGTGCCTGAAAACCTCTCGATGCTTTGAGCACCCTGGCTTGATAATCTCTGATTACCAGTGGCAAAGCACGGAAGGGTCAGTGCGTCCGTTACTGAAATCTTGTAAGTAGTAATAAGCCGAATAGAAGTCGTCAAACAAATACCTTACTTTCAAATAAGATTCATCTATAGCGCTTCTGATGGGTTCTGGCTGAAAAACCTTGTCAACCAACTGATAAACGCCGGGATAATTGTCAACATAATACCAGGTCTGCGCGTTGGTAATTTCGCTTCTTATACTGCGCAAATCTTCGAACATACGCTTCTGCACATCTACGGTATGAGTATATAACGTGCTTAGTGGATTAAGCGGAAATAAATTATTACAAGCGCCAAGTATCCTATCGATTTCGAATTTTTTTAGCATTGGCACAAACATCGAGCCGGGACCGCCCTCATATCTTATCACCCCCATCTCTGTTAGAAAATTCTTTGCTCGCTGAAGAGAATCAGGATATTTTATTTGCTGAGGAGGCATGGGCGATGTTATTTGCTTAGCGAGAGCCTGACTCGCTTGACGCTGCCATTCAGGAAGAGTCCCGATGGGGTAATTTTTTTGCACAATATCAACGAGCGTTGTGCAGCTCCCGCCTAACCATGCGCCATTATCGAACGCTCAGACTTGCTCGGGCGATTGGCCGCGGTCAGCTCGAAGCCCGAAATTCGAGGCAGGAGCATCATGGGCGGCTACTCCAATATGCACCATCTTGTCATCGGTCTGGTTATACAAGTGTCTCCTCTGATTACAGCCTGGCCGTACGCGATGGTATCCTGCGGCAGCAGCCAATTGCAATTTAGTTAATCTGCTGAAATTATTCCTACTCATACTTTCCCTTCAAATATTACGCCGTTTCGACCTTGGCGCTATGTGGACCAGGCGGCTACAATCGCGAATTAAATATTGGGGGCCATAACGTCGCCCGCGGACATGACGTTTTCCAAGAGACGAAGCGTATCTGAGCGCGCTGTACGCCGTTGGGCGGCATGACAAAGGTCGAGGCTTATCGGAAAAGCCCCGCAGCAAAATTTGGCACGACAAGTAGCGGTGCGGACGAGCGTAAGCAAATGCTCTGCGCGACTATTTCCAGCCACAATAGACTTACGTCGAATAGCAATTGTCGTCGCGGACTAACGACGTCCATCAACGCCGACTCGCTTACTTCTGCTATCAGACGCGAAAGATATCCACCTTGGTTTCAAGACATTTTCGTAACGTCAGCTCATGCGCTCCCAGCTCAAACCAACTCCCTGGTTTTTGGAAGAAATCGAGACCGCGACCAATCTTCACCACCCAACCGTTATCAAAGCGAATCTCGCGGTCATGTAGATTCGGGTTAATTTCGACATCGAGTTCAACGTCTTGCTCAAGCAGGCTCTGTTTCAATTCATCAAATTTTTCTTGCATTTCTGGAAGCGGTGTCGTGCCGTCACAGCTTGTAACAAGCTTAATACGTCGAATCCCCGCATGACCGACAAGTACTTCTACAAAGCGCACAAAATTTTGGATTTGGTACGGCAACCTGACGTATGGGTCTTCAATTATGGCCGATGTGACGTCATTCAAATACGGTCCAACAATCGTCTCGTAACTATGGCCGATGTCTCCATAATGAATTGTATAGTGCTGCTCTACTGCCAATCCGGTGGATGTCCCAGCTGGCGCCGTTGAAGCGACGGCATTTCTGCCGTCTGTTTCGAGTTTGACAAGCCTGGCTTCCTGCATAGGAGTGGTCACAGCGGCTGCGCCCATCTTCTCGTCTTCTTTCGAATCTGCCGCCCTGCGGCCCGGCGATTGCGTAGCCACTGCGTACTGCGACTCAGGGCAATACACCACAACCTCTTCGCCGGTCGACTTAAAGAACGACAGTCCAATTTTTGCAAACTCATCATCGGGTTTGCGCTTATTCATCTGTTCTTTCACACGACGTCTGCATTCAACTGCGTAGGCCACGTATTGCTCAAACTCCTCGTCAGAGGGTGGGGAGCTCGGATGAAGAATCTTCAGGAAGGCCGCCACGGTCTTCTTGATGCCCTTTTCGTCACGTCCCTCAACGGCACTGCCGAGTCTGATGCGTTTATTGACCTCTTCATACCGATTTGTGTGTTTGAAAACGTAGTGAAACGCCTCTGCTAAATAATCGGTTATGAACCCGTAATTAGAGGTGAGGAAAGCGCTACTATTTTTGGGCATTTCCCAGCCAGGCACGTAACATGCAAAACGGTCCATCACCGCTAAATCAAATTCCGGGGGGAGTGGTTGGAAGAGGTCATGCTTAGATGAATTCACAACTTGCTCAATCGACAAATCGATGTTGCCAACGAAAGCTAAACTCGCATCTGCAATAACCTCGGCTCCGCGAGAAAACCGACCGTTAGCCATGAAATCCTTCATGATTTGGATAGTATCCGGGTCCTTCACTTTGATGCCTGCGACCTCATCGAATGCAACCGTATCCCAATAACCAACCAGCCCCACCTTGCGCCGTTGATTGTTGTAAAAAAGGGTAGCCTTACTAGTTTGCCCCCCCGATACCAGAGTCGCGTAAGGTGAGAATTCGCTGAAGAAATAGCTCTTGCCAGTACCTCGCGGCCCGAGCTCGACAAAATTGAAGTTGGGTTCGACAAGCGGGGCAAGTCGTGCCACCGTGTGCAACTTCACCCTCATGCTGAGCTTCGAGGGCTCCAACCCAACAGACCGGAGGACCGCGTCGAGCCATTCGTTCCTGCTAAACTGTCCGCGCCCCTCTCCGTAGCGGGCAAAGTCAAATCGGCTCAATTGAATTGGACGCAGGTCTTCAATATAAAAGGCGTAATCATCGTCCACAACATCATTGTGTGCCACCGTCACTTCAGCCCAAATTCCGCCCTCCAGCAATCGGTCCGTTTCGCGGTAGAATTTCTCGTTGATGGCGACGCGCTGTGAGTTAAAATTCTCTAGTGACGCCCAATGGCGTTTCTCTTTCTCGACGTAACGTACGTGCACCTTGTCAATAAATCGATGCTTGCCCTTAGTCGCAACTCGCGACTGTGCCGCATTTGCCTCATCAGGACGAACATAATTATCGTTCAAAGATGCGAGAACTGCTTCCATTCCAGCGTCAATTTCGGCAGGGTCATCGCTCGCGCAAAACCGAGCCAATAGAAACTCCAGCACGAATGTCGGTATATTTGTGCCCTTTTTTATTCGGTGCAATAAATCTTTGCGGACTACCTTGCCATCAAAGATGGTGGTTAGTTTTTCGTCCAGGGAATCCTTCTCGGGAATCATGTTCATACCGTGTAATCCGTTTCGAGCTGCATCGCGTGATAAGCAACTAGCGTTTGCGGGTTCAACACCTTGACCGTTATTTTTCCCTCAAATTCCTCCGACATCTTCAGAGGTACTTGAAGGCGCACGTTGGGTTGCAAATGAATTAATCCAGAAGCTGCCTCGACCATCGAGCCGCGGGGTTCACCGACAACTTCGTTCGCGGCGTCATGCGCTTCGAGTAGGATTTCGAGCGTCCTGTCTAGTTCAAACATGTCGTTGGTACTCCAAAGCACCTCCAGGACCGGTCGCCGGGTAGTGATTCGCTTCGCCCCGTTTCTGTACGTTAGTGTCACATCCACCACACGCGGCTCCGGCTTATTGACTTCTAATTTCAGGGTCAATACCGGCACAACGGCCTCTTGAAGCGAAGCACCTCCATGAAAGTACAGCAAACCTCTTGAGTATGGCGCGAGGCTCTTAGGCATTGCTGCGGAGGCAAAATCACCACGAATACCCAACCGTACGCTTTGAAGCACAACGTTGTGAGAATCGGTGACTCCTAGTCCCAGCATCATCCTATCGTGAGCAACATAGTCCCACTGCCCAGCAGGCTTCATGCAGACGTCTCCAGCCTCAGCAGATGCATTAAGGTGGAAGCCATGGTCTGCGGCAATAACGACGTGATTAAAACCCTGCGCGCGCAGCTTGTTCACTGCAACGCGAATCCGACTCAGTTGCTTCGGCAGGAGGCTGATGGTCTCTTGGGGGTCGTTTTCCAGCTGCGAATCGATTTCAACGCTTCGCAATACCAACAAATCCACATGCATGGGCACGGATTCCTTAGTCTGTACAAAGTCGCCTAGACGCATTTCCGAGAAACGCGCTCCGAAACGCTTCCTAAAACTATCCATTCGCTGAGCAACCGTCGACACGATGGAGTCTGCTAAGTAAGGCACCAAAGTCCCACCCTCAAACGCAAGCCTCAACTCGGTCCCCGCTTCTGGCAACAAGCTCGCCATGCCGACGGAGGTAATGGTTGGCAGCTCTGCAAATGCAGCCTGCAACGAAACGGGAGCATCCTCTGCAAGTAGTTTTTCAAGCGAGACACCTAACTCGTATCGCAGCGCGTCTACATGAAAATAGGCAACGCGGGTACCTGCATGCTTAAGATGGGGGGCTACGAAGCGCTCAAAAACATCCGCGTTCGCCAAACGTCCAATAGGGGGCCAACTTCCCTGTCCCAGGTGCTGCATGAATGATGCTTGTATCAACTCCGACAGCCGCCGATACTTGCTACGTGCATGGGCAACTACGTCCGCTATCGGCCCCGGCTCCAACAACAATCCGGAAACAGCCTGTTCGAATTCACGATGGGCGCGGTCGACCTCCCGCAAAGCACTCGTGTAGAAATCCACCAAAGCAAGCTGAGTCTTGGAATTATCGAGCAATTGGCGGTCAAAATCGTCGCACTGTTCCACCAACTCAAGCGCCGATTCCATCACAGCCCACTGGCTCTGGCTTTCTCCGACAGACACCCAAACTGAACTGCGATAGCGCGCGAGGGGCGCACGGACATCATCGAGCTTATCAGCCATAAGTGCAGCGGCTGTCTTGAAAAAGAAGGTGCGTTCTTCAAAAAGGAAGGTGTTTCGGATTCCCAAGTCATCAAGATGAGAGCACGCCTCTGGCAAGCCCATATCCTGCTCCACTCTCATCGCTCGTTCAACGTATATTGCCCGACTACGATTGTCGTTACGCAGTCGGTCACAGAGGTCATCGACCAATGGTCTGGCCTCTGAGGCTGACCGCATCACGTCTGAAAGTTTTGCAGGTAACTCTGCGGGTAAATCAAAAGCAAACTCGCTAAACAGTAACGTTTGCCACATCTCGTCGCAAATTGGCGAGTGCGTTTTTCCCTTTGTTCGAAGGGTGCAGCCAAATGAAGCAGCGAATAAGTCCTTAGCTTCCTGAGCCCATGCGTCGCTGCTCTTAAGCGCGTCTAACTGCAGCTTTGTCGGAACCAGCAGGCTAAATAGGATGTCACGAGCTGAATCAGTGCCTAGTAACACCTTAAGCTGCGGCCAACTTATGCCGCCCCCCACGGAGTCGACCATGGCAAATGTTGGCGACGGATTTGCGTGGAATAACTGTCGAATGGCCGTCGCATGGTCAGGCTTTGCCCTTAGGCAAAGGTTGAGATACTCGTCCGCATCGTCCTCCGGAAAGACTTCACCGCAGGCGACGTATAACGCGAATGGGTCGCGCTGCATTGCCTCGGGAGTCATTGGTTTAGCGCTTGGAACGTATACGACCATACCATCTAGGTCTTTGCCGTGATTCGCGCCTAGTGCCCGCAATGCCATTAGAGCACCCGAACGGCTTTCTAAGCTACTATTGGACGCATCAATCAGTTGCACCTTCTCATTCATCAATTGCACGCACAATTCCTTGTACCGCCGCTCGGGGTCGTACACCACAAGACAGCCGCGCTGACGCAGTCGTGGTCGCAGCACGGTATGCTCGATAAACTCAGTAATACCCATATTTCCTCACGCTTTCCTCTTGCGTCGTCCATTATTATTTGCTGACGTCATCGGCTCGATATAGAGGTTTTCGCAACCATGCGCAATCGCCAACGACTTATCATTCACACATTTCTCCCTCACACGCCCCGGCCAATATCTCATCGCTTGGTGCGCCCAGTCATATTCCCCTTGCTCAAGTCGGGTCCAAGCATCATGAGCTTGCTTTTGCCAAGGCTTATGTTTGAAGAGCGACCACAGCGGCGCTGCATTGATGAGAACCCCATCGTTTATGTCCGGGAAATAGGTGACAGCCAATTCCTTTAGGCGTTCACGAAACTCAAGAAGCTCCAACTGAAGGTCTTGTAGCTCTGAAAAAATGCTACTTTGCTCATCTGAGCCGTCCTGCCCCTTGTCACGAAGTGACGAAATCGATTTGGTAACCGTGACTAGCTTTGGGTCGACGAAATCTACCAAGGCCGTGTGCAACGTCTGGCTGCTGAGACGAGGATAATATAACCAAAGGGTGTACTTGCCTGATGCAGTGCTTATTGGCCAATAGATAGGGGCCGCCCTGCTACTCTTCGTGTAGCACCCCAGGTGGTCAGCGAAGAATTTCGTTGGCGATGCGAAATATTCTTCGAGTGACCGCACGCCCAATATCGAGCAGGCCTCCTCCTCCACTGCATCGGCCCGCCCCCCCCAAATGGCTCGCATTCCTGCACGGGCTTGTTCCGAAATGTTTCCGGTTTGGTCACTATCACCGCCCAATACCCCAGACCAAGCAATCGATAATGGATAGGTGTGTGGAATATCAGCTATTTCCGCAGGCAGCCCTTCGGGGCCTTGCAACATTCCGGGAGGACAGACGGGCATCGGTGCAAAAGGGTCGCTGAGGGTCGTGGTTAAGGCCTCGGCGGTGGCGTGTCTAATATCCCATCGGCCAAAAGCGCAGCCCACGACGTATGATAAATGCGCGACCTCTTGTGCTTTTGATGACATGTCCAAGAAGAAGTCCCCATCATCGTCTTCAGGTTCATCACCGCCTTCTTCGATACCACGTGCGGCCGCCCGTCGATACCCTAACGCCTCTCGCAAATCACGCTCGACAATACGAGTCTGACGTTCATCCAAACCATAGGCAGCTGCTATCAGACGCTCCCCTTCCTCTCCTAGCAAACTAACCGGGTCAAATCCCAGTGCCCCGCCCCCCGCGCATAGGTCTTTAACCTTCGCCGGCACCAAAAACTCATGGAATGGCTCGAAGTTTTGATAAGCACGGCGCCGCTTGTCAACCTCAGTTGTAATTAAATTCGCCAAGAACATCTTGGCCTTATCGTTCACCTCTGGCCACGGCAAAATCTTTACGTTGTCGACCAAAAAGTTCGGAAACGCAAATTTTTCGCCGTAGAACCTCATAAACGCGGAGGCGATGCGAGAAGCACAGACTCCAAGCGCCTCGGCTTGCCTTCCGTGAGCTGGAAACGCCATGTAACGGCTGACGGACGGGATGCAGTTCCCAGGGATGACATATGGGAAGAACCGAACTGCTCGCCTGGTCCAACTAAAACCTGGACGAAAGTAGTAATTTGTGCTACGCAGGAAAGCTCTTGGCTTGCCCGCGGCATCACGGAAACCACGCAACTCAGCGCCATTCGAATGGTAATTCAACTTCAAAGTTATGGGAGAAAACCACGGCTGGGAAGCACCGGCCTTTACATGAAAGGCCCAAATCGAATTGCCGCGATGCCGGCGCCTTAAATAAGACAGTACTATTGGGTCGTCCAAGGCACAGAAGTCTGACCCATCCGCGGGGTAGTAACAGAACTGCGTGTCCTCAGGTTTCACCTCCCAAACAGCCCGGACGAATCTTGGGTCATCACCCGTTTGAAGACCGACTCTAACCTCACCAATGGTCGGCTCAAAACGTGAGTTAAGTGCTAGATGCTGGACGGTATCTTTGTCCACCCAATAAGCAAACGGCGAATCTGGCAATGCGTCGAAGGTACTGACATCAGTTTCGAAAATTCTTTCATTCTTGTGTCCGCTTCTATATGCAGCCACGCACGTTTGCAAAGCGTCCTGTCGGTTATCGTCGGCAATAGCCCGAATCACGATACTCGCTGGTCTGCGAGGACCGCTGCGGAGCACGTACGCAGCTGCTTCCACCATAGCGTCATCCATGACCCCCTGCCCCAGGTCAGCAATGGCGTCGACGGCAGACCTACCAAGAACAACCTTTTCACGCCAATCGGTAAAACTGCTTAGAAAGAAGCAGGTGCGAGACGTAATGGCACCGAGCAGGCCATCAGGGCAAAGTAACTCAAGCCCCCTGTCGACAAAGATTCCGAGTAGGTCGTTTTTCGAATCGGGATAAGCGGAGGTCAGTTCACTCTTCGCGCCGTGTGATATCGCCCCAAAGGGTGGGTTCTGAACGACCACGTCGTAATGCAATCGAGTTAGGTCAATTAGGCGTAATCCATCCAGCGCATCCTGAGCAAAGAGCCGCGCCTGCACCGAGGACCGGGCCAAGTGGGCGAATTCCGTCAAAGCAATTCGAAGCCGTTTCTCGGCGTCGGTCCATATGTTTGAGTCGACCATTTCAAACATTGGGCCATGGCTCCAGAAAATCTCTTCCACCAACTCGCGTAGTCGCCGCTCGACACGCAGCAGCACACCCATTTCCGGCAACCCATTGAGAAGGTCCAGCGTGCGCTCAAAAAGCTCGGCATCCTTTTTATCCAATCGCTTGGAGAACAGCGTACGCAGTGCCTGCTCCATCGGCGGTGCAACCGCTGCCACAACATTGCCCCCACGAATCGTTGGCCTATCTTTTGCTTTTGTCCCCGCGTCATGCCATGACCGCTGTGCTCGTAGCCAGAGGGCCAAGGCAGCAATCTGTGCCGCTCGCGGGTCAATATCGATTCCAAAAATATTGTTCTCGATAATGAGACGAGGTACGTCGCGTCGATACGCCTCTTCGCTATCGTAACATTCGCGCAGCGGTTCCATGCCCTCGGGCAGTATGAGGTCGTCGAGCCGCCATGCTTCATGGTAAATGAATTCGAACAAGTCGAAAGCGTACAGACCAAAGTGCATTGAACCGCAAGCTGGGTCCAAAAATCGGATGCCTCGCGGGTCCTTTGCCTGCCGAAACCGGATACTTTCGGATGTGACAGCGTTAGTTTCAAACTGTTGATGGAATTCTTCAAAGATGGCTTGCGGCGGCACAAGTAATGAACGACAAGTAGCAGCGAGCATCGTCTCGCCGCGCAACATCTCAAACCAAGTCCGCCCAAGGGTATTGTCTACCAAAAATTCAACGACATAACGGGGAGTAAAAAATTGATTTCTAACCGCGAGTTCTCTGCTGTTGCGAGGAGCGGTCGAAGCCTTCCGCATTTTCGTGCGTTCTTCCTTTGAGTTGAAATACTGGTATATCCAACCGATGGACTCATCTTCGCTCCACAAAGGTGACACTTCGTGATGATTGATGAGTTCAATTAGCCTTAAAAGTGTTTTCTCTCCCGGAAAAAGCATACCTTGCGCCGAGGACCTACTGAAAAGCCCAGGAAGTTCGACAGCAAACTCGTCGAACAAGCTTACCAGATAGCACCGATATGCAGAAAAAGTATCGCCCAACGCGCTACCGGCCATCCGCGCGTAAAGCTGGAACCCCTTCGAGTCATAGCCCTGACCGACAGAACCGACTAGTAGGCCCCTCGCCTCCATCATCCGCAGCGCCACAAGTCTGTTAAGCAAGGTGAAGGACTGTTCTCGAACCATTCGGTCGAGAACATCTGCCCTCTTACTGCCCGAGCTCGTTGCTTCATAGTGCGACAAAATTTCCCGTAACACCCGTGCGGTCTCTAGGTGACTGTCGTCAAGATGAAGCTTTCCAAGGTCGGCGACTGTTCCAGAGGAGGGGTCCAATCCATACTCATTTTGAAATTGGCGCGTGAATTCATTACTAAGAACGCCACGAGCGTCCGCAACGAAGCGCTGCAATCTACCACGAGTTTTCTCGTCAAATGCCATTTTTCATTCGCCCAAACTGAAGGTAACTTCCACTTCGGTCTGACCATCGATTTCGGTCCTCACGAATTGTAAATTTTTAATGACAGCATCCAACTCGTTCAACGTCTTTGCCACTAAAGGCAAACGAACAGACTTCCGCACCTTTGTCACTCCAGACTTTCGCAGGCGTTCCATCTCCTCTTCCTGCTCGATATGACGCGCTTCGTCGGCCTGTCGTCGCACAGCGGATTTAAGCTCACCTGCGAGCGCGCTGACCTCGTAGTCCTTGGCAAGCAACCGCTTCAATCCTGCCAGGCCATCGCCGTCTTGAAACTTGATATCGTCGAGCCTACCAAGAACGTTACTATGTTGCTCTGCCGTTAGGGCAGTCCATTCTGGCAGGCGCTCCAGGTCCTCAGCACTTTCTCTTAACCTTGCCCTGAGAACGGCAGCAAGCGCATGGACCGATGCTGTGACCATTGTCCTCAGAGTTGTGAGACGCGTGGCGAGGTCCGCCGCATGCTGGTAGGCCGACTCTGATGCGAGACGGTCGCGCAAGTATTGCAGGCTCTCCTCGGATTCGCGCTTCAGCTCCCCGGGGACACCCGAACTTGGTAAGGCTTCAATTTCACGCCGATGCAATTGCAGGTCCGAAACGGTTTCGCCGAGGCCGTTCTCCAACGCCTGCTTCACTTCAGCAGCCCAGCGGAGTCCATCAAACAGTGGCGATTCGTTCCCACCCAACAGCTGCGGGGCATCGGACGCATCCGTCAGTAGAAGCGACCGAATGTCTTCTGAAATGTTCTTCAGCCGCTCACTCCCCGCCATTTCAAAATTCCGTAGACGCTCGGCGAGAGGACCGTAATCGTGCTGAAAACGAGGAAAATACTTGACAACTACTTTGCTGATTTCTTGCTCTAGAGGCATGACCGACTCGCTAAGAAGCTCGGTCAGGCGGTCAGACGCTTTGAGTAGTAACTCCATTGATGGGCGGCCATCCCTGAGCGATATTCCCACGGAGCCAAAGCTCTTGTTCGTCTTCAATGCATCGATAGCAAGTTGCCCCGCTTGCGTAACTTCTCGCCCCGAAATCTTAAGCTTGACCTCCCCCGCCATTAGCATCGCAGATAGAATATATCGGACCGTGTCTTGAGACCATCCAAATGGGTCACGACTAAAATCGTCGAGAAGACGCTTCCCTTCAATGCTGCCAGATTGACCAAGATAATCTCGAATCGAAACGATGGCTTTATTTGCGATGTCAATAGTGTAAGAGCCGCTAACCTTCTGCACAAGGCTTAGAGGGTCGAGTTTACTGTCGATTCCTGTTGGCGAACCAACACGCAAGAATCGCTCGGCTAATGTGGTCTCAACCCGCTCTGGAGCTTCGCCGTAACGACTAAAAACTTGTTCAGCCACATTTTGCAAGCGTTTTTTCTCGGCCTCGGCAAGGTTTAGGTCGAAGTTTTGGACCGCCTCGACCTGACCTCTAAAAATGAATGAGCCCTGCTGCAGATTTCGACGAATAACCGGCTTAAGTTGTTCTTCAACCAGCTTGGACGCGCGTGTACCTTGACTGGTGCAGTAATCTCGCACTTCCTGCCCTGGGTCGTTACGGTGAATCTCAGCAATACGTTGGCAGCGAAAGACCTCTGCCGCTAAGGTTCCCATCTCGGGATTATTCTTACCAAGCAAAAAAATGGTGTTTTGGGAGGCGCGCTGTCGAGACTCGTCTTGAATTCGCGTGCGTGCGGTATCGTAGTCGCTGGCGTCAACGAACTCCACTAGGGTTTGCACGGTCTCTCGCTCTCCGGCCAGGCTTGAACTAAGCTGGCCTTGTTGCAACTTCAAGCCCGTAGTAACCGAAAGCGTCCCGTGTAACCGGACACTAGGAAGAGGGTGAAAGATGTCGCGAAGCGCTTCGCTCGCAATTCGCCGAACTTCAGCTGAGCGTAGAGGTATATCGCCGCGCTCCTTTTCGATATCACGTAGCTTCTCCGATAGGAAGGTCAAATTGCCATCCTTTTCCCCAAGGGGTACGAACGCGTCCTTGACCATTTCATCAATAGCCATTCGCACTGCTTCTGAATTCGATGCATCGCTAACCCCGGTCTGCATCAATGCAGCCACGTTGTGCGGGGTTACAGGAAGGTTCCCCAATATCTGCAGAACAGCAATGGTCTTTGCCGCCGAATGATGAAGGTCCGAATCGGGAAAGCGAAAAACAACTCTGCCGACGGCTTGGTGAATAGGTGGGGCCGCACGGCGGATGTCTTTCTCCAGGCTGTCGTAAAGTGTTACAGAGTTAGCCAGCCAGCCCACCGCACGGTCAGCCATTGCTACCTGACCGTCATGCGACTCGATGAGAATATCTTGAATAACTTTGATGGCTGAACGCAAGCCAGTACCACCGGTGCTCTTGGCAAGCGACCCTAAAAGCTGAAGCAGAATATCGAAATGCGCGGGCAGGAATGGGTATAAGTCAACAAATGACTTTTTCGTGAGTTCCACGTCATAATATTTTGCATCCTGCAGTTTGGTATATGAACGCAGTTGCGGGCCGAACTGCCCGAAAAGCTCCTCCAGCTGGACCGTTCCTGCAGCGCCTTTTCCCAACAGTCGGTTGGTGCAAATTTCCTTGATATCACTCGCTTCGAGGTCGACTTGGATAGGAAACCTGTCCTTCAGCTTGTATAAGCTTGCGGAATTCAATGCCGCGCGGGGATTGTCTTCGGTCAGAGTTTGCTGCGCAGTTGCCATCAGCCAAACCTTCCCATCACCGATACGTTTCAGATTCTTCGCCAAACCGTCAAGATTTAGGATGAGATTATCGCGCCCCCCAACGTACTGACCAACTTCGTCGACAATAAAAAGGATGTTCTGCTTTCCGCTGCGCATCCGCACAATTTCTAGCATCTCCTCGACACGACCGCTCTCGAACTGGACGAAATCCGTCGTTGTACTCGTAAAAGCTGTGGCAGTGGGAAACAGCACAGGGTACATCTCATAAGCTAATTGGGGGACGACTGCGTCAACCACGAGTGGGTCATTTTGCAGCTCCTTCCATACTAGTCCAAGACCGAGCGCATCTACCTTCGCAAGAAACTCATCTATGCGCCCATCCTTCTCGATTCTCCGTTCGAGGGCTGCCACCTTTAAGTTGCGCGAATAACCTGCCCATTGCAGCACTTTAAAATACAATACAGTAGAAACGTCTTCGAGCGTATTGCCCGCTAACATGTCGCTGGCAAGGTCTAGCATCACAACCGCTGCGGGAAATCGCTGAACTACGGTAGCGAGCTGAGCCCTTACCTGTGCGGACACCAGCCGATTTTGCAGATGTTTGTAAAATGGCACACCATCAATAGCAGTATTCTGGTCGAATGCGAACCCAAGGTACTTGGTAAACGACGATTTGCCTGAACCATAGAAACCCGAAACCCATACCCCGATTTCGTTTTCGCCGCCACCTTCCATCGCCATCTGCATATTGTCGAGCAACTTGCGCAGTTGCTCTTCCATGCCGTCAGTCACGACGTATTCACTGATTTCTGCCTTGAGACGCCTCTCCTGTGTGGCACCGTAGGTGATTACTTTCTCGATACTGCGATGGATGTCTTTGCTTGGGTCAAATAATTGGCGAATCGTCATGTGTTATCCTGGAATTTTGGTTCATCCGCCGATATGTACGGAGCGATAGTTGCCGTCCTCGGAATAAAATCCGAGAAATCGAAGCTGTGTCTTGCCTGTTCGTGTTCCAGGGTAGAGAAATACCGTCGGTACGTGAAATTTCCCCTGTAGCTGCCCCTCAATGGCACCCACGCGCATGTATGGATGCAACGCTTCAAGGTCGGTCACCAAGAGAAGCTGATTTGGTTTTCCTTCCAAGTCCGACAATTTCGCATCGACACGGTTTAGCAACGCACCTGTGCTGGTAAGCGCATTTCCGATGGCGTCGTTTGTCTTCTGCCAGTTCATTGGGTCGCGACGGTCCACGATGTCCCACAGTTTCTGGCGAGGGTCATTCGCAATAAGAGAAGCAACTTCCTCGACCATCGACAATGTGTGGACCTGCCACCCATCTTTCTTGAGGGCCGAAATGAGGACTGGCGTCTGTCGCTTCATTTCAATAATTCGCGCAGGGTCGAACACAAGGTAGAAAATTGGCTCGAAACTTGCGTAGTTAAGTTCGCGTCCAACACGAACACGCTCGCGCAATTCATCGAAATCGGCCTTGAGTGGCTTGTTAGTTGAGTTCATGGCATAGCTCATCCATATCAAAATATTTCCAGCTCAAGCGTGAAAGCCCGCCACCTGTTTGAACAATGAGATGCCCTTTCAGGGAGACACGCTTGAGCTCATCGAGGACCTCTTCCGCTGTAATTCCAAAAATTCGCCACTCTTCGCTATTGAGGAGACTGGTATCACCCATCCCAGCGTAATGCAGGTCGTATGCCAAATAAGCTGCAACCGTGTCGCTGATTCGCAAAGGCACAATTTCAAGATTTGTACGACTGACTCGACGAAGTAGGCCATAGTCAGCACAAGCGCCAAGCAAGTAGGCCGACACGCGTCTTACCGTAGTCTCCGACCAGCGCTTACTCATTCTCCCGTCATCAAGCGCTCGCAGCACGAAGCTGCGGGCATCCTCCGCGACAAGATTGGTCGCTCCTGCCGAGTACTTTGGCCAGTAAACCTCTCGAATGAAGTCTCCCAGGATTCGGTTCGCTCGAACCGTAAACAACAACATGAACTGGGAAATTTGCGGCGCAGGAAGGCGACTAACGAGCAATTGGAGGTGCCGTGCGGGAGCACCCTGCCCGATAAGATAGCGTGGCGCAAAACATTCAAGAACTATGTTCCGTAGTCGTCGTGCTGTGACGCCGGGGCAGACCCCGGCTGCTAGCGCAGCAGCGAATAACGCTTGAGCATTCATTCCACTGTGCCATAGGTTAAGCAATGCTCTCGTTTCCTGGATGAGCCCGAGGCCGGCCTGCAACTGCGTGGTATATAACTTGGTCCTGACAGACATTTAAACTGCCTTAAAGTAAGGAAATGCCTTCTGGTCCGCCTCAAACCCATGAATATAGGTTGCCGCAACCCTCCGTAGTGCATTGTGGGACAGCAGCGCACTTGGCTCACCGATTAAGACAGGACCGACAAGACTTTCCCGTGACTCCCCTGCTAGTGCGTGTAAGTTCGTACGGGAAGCATCGGTGCCAGACGTAAGCGAATGAAAAGACGCCGAATCGCAAGCAAGAATTAACGCATGAAGGTCCTGCTCAGTCTCTTCGTGTGCCCGAAAAAGGTGGAATACTTGGCCGACGCCAATTAGGTCGTCGTGGACTTTACGCGCGGCCTCTAACGCACCATGATACTGAGCTAGGTGCGTGGTACGTGGATACATGTGGGTCAATACTGCCGCGCCCGTCGGGCCGAGAAACGACGATGTCCACCAAGCATACTGTCCCTTCTCGCCGAGAAAAGCCACGAGGAGGCGCAATCGAAGGAGCGTCTCCAGCACCGGCAAGTCATTCTGTGTTTCGCTATTCATTATTTTTCATCCTTGCCATCGAGCGCAGTCTGGCGCCCCATTACTTCAACACCGTGTTGAGCGCAGTAGGCACGCACCATTACCTCAAGCATGTTGGCCTGACTCCGATGCTCCTTTTCTGCAGCTTCCCTTAACGCAGTCAACATTTCCTGACTGAGCCGAAAGCTAGTGGGTTTAGACTTTTGCGGTGTCATTAAGTCACTCCTTAGCAATCTCTACATATGCGCTACATTGTAGCGTACAAACAATGCCAAATGTTCAGACGCGCTGATAGCGAGCGAGGGCGTCAGGACATTCGAAGTACCCACCTCGGTATTCCAGGGCCGCTAGCCACTCCGGAAACGACGTTGGTGATGTCGACTAGCAACCACCGATAGTTGGCTTGGACCGTTACTAGGTCAAATTCATGGGCGCGGCCTCCCCCAAACGCAAGTCGTCCTCTTTGTCATAGACGGGGAAAATGACGCGCCGGATTGCAGCCAACCCTATCTGCCAAGGGATGGGGTCTCAGATTTGCGCTGCTGCATAGTTTACACACCCATTTCCCAGGAGCACCAATTTAAAGCAAGTTGGAGTACTTGTAAATTAATGTTGCCTGATTGGAATTTTTGCTGGTTTGCAATCCGAGATTCTGAACCTCTGCATGGGATATTTCAGGAAGGTGGCCACGATGGACCTGAATAAGCGGTCAAGTTCGTCCGGAATTGGCTGACACGATTTTCGCGATTGCAGCGATTCTCTCGTTGAAAATAACCTATTCGGTCGCGGACTGATGAACAATCGGCGCGAACCCTGCTGCGAAGGCGCGAACAATGGAACGCGGCGTAAGCACTTTCACTATCGCGGCGTTATCCAAAACCTTCGGCTCGCCATAACCTTCAACGACCAAGGCAAGTACCCAGCAGCCGCAACGGGAAGAGCAGCCTCCTCGTACTCAAACAACGCTCCTCGAGGTAGCTCGACGAGCGGCGCATCAAACGTCACTTTGCTACCACCCGGAATGCACCGCTCAGCATGGAGAGCGCGGTCAACGGCTGGCATCAACGTAGACGTACGCAGCCTAGAAGTGACTATTTGATAATTAAAAGTTTACGCTTATGGGCGACCGGGCACGGGGGAATTTATTCCTGAACGCAATGAAAGTCGGAGGCCGCGAGTACACGCGTGAAACAAAACGCGATGAGGTCCTCGCATTTCTCTTCCCTGAGCTCTTCTGAACGACGTTCGTCGACGCCAGCATCGTTTGTCGAACTTTGATGCTCGCCCTGCCGAGAAGTCAACACGCCCTACTAGCGCTGCAACGGGTCGATGAGTAATCCCCACAGTAGTTCCGCCGCACCTTGCGCGGAAAGCCGCTGGTCCTGACGCCCACCGAATGACTGCATACCTAGCGACTTGAAGTACATGGCCTGGCTGTCAAACTCCACATTCAGCATCTCGTTTGAGCTCCCGTCAGGAGCGCTTGCATTGTATGAAAATGAAATGCACTGGCTGTGGCTGCCCATGCTGTCGATACGGATGATGCATTGTGCGACTGCTTTTCCATCGCGATAGATGATTGCCGTAAAGCGTCTTGCGTCAATTTTCCTGTAGCGGCCATCAATATCAGAATGTCGTGACACGAGCTCTGCTAGGGATGATTCGAAGAACCGCCCAATGAAATCGAAGGACGAGTGGATGAACTCGTCTTTGTCCAGGTCACTAAACTTCTTGGAGAGGCGCAGATTGCTTGAGCGCGGCACCTCGACGGCAGAGTCGGGGACTTCGGGAACTGCGTTACTGGACTTCAATGCCACTACGGGGGGAGTTGAACCGGAACCCGAACCGCTGAGTACTCTTCCGGTACGAGCATTCATGGCTTCGACGGCGATTCGAACTTGACGGACGACGTCGGTGAACGCCTCGTCCGTGTTGGCCCACATCGTAATGGCCTTCCCGTCCCTTGGCGTAGCCATCAACTTTCCGAATGGTGCGGAGTGCCAATCGCAGGGGCGCAAAATTACAGGAACGATACGTGCTTCACCAGCGTTATGCCGCTCAATAGCTCGCTCCATTTCTTTCGAGTAACAATAATCGGAGCCTATGAAATTCGCGCTAACGAGCAACAGAATAACGTCCGCGCATTCGAGATTTTCCTTGATAGCAGGGTCCAGCTCGTCGCCGACGAGGATGCGCCGGTCGTGCCACGCCGTCACAAGCCCTTGCCGTTTGAGCAATGAAAGGTGCATTTCAAGCTGGTCTCGGAGCGCCTCATCTGCGTGACTGTAGGAGAAAAAGACTATCGCCATTTGGGTGTTCCTGTTTGTATCGGGACAATTTCGCAACTATGCGGGGCCTGGTCATCTCAGCCAAGCCGTATCATCGCAGGGCTGACATTCTTTTGTTCATACGGACGACTTAAGCACTACAGGCGCAACGACCTTGACACAACTGCGATACCAAGTCTGTCCTCTTTTGCCAGCTGGACTGGCGGTGCTCCGGAGTTCAAACAGCCCTGATTTCCTCAAGACTTGGTGCCAGGTTTTGCAGCCATAGCGACTTGGCACTTGGTCTCTATTTTCTTTTGAAATAAACACCAACGCGGCGTCAATGTAGGTCCATCCGTCAACTTGACAAGCGGTCTCTGCCTCACGCAAGCACTCGACTATCGTGCTTCGCGCCCAGCACACAGAGCCGTCAGGATTGATGCCGTGTACGAACATATCTTCGAACGACTTTGACTGCAGGGATGACGACATCATCTCTCGGGTCTCGTCCAAGCTCATGGCCCAGTCCTTCAGGCGTTCAACGTGCCCATCAATTTGCTCGTAGCAGGTGTCGAGGTGGGTGACAGCTTCGCGGCAGCCGTTTTCATCAAAGATGTCAAAACGTTCGATGAGATGATGGACGAGGTCATTCCGCAACGCAACCAGCTCGGCCAGACCATCCTTAGTTTGCCCATAGCGCTCAGGTGACATCGAGATATTGAAGCGCATGCTAGCCCAAGCGATATCGGAAGATTGGCAGCCAGAGCCAGAGTCTTCTGCTTCTGCTTTAACACCTTCTGACGGCGCCGCAGTTAAGTGGCTGCTGGTGAACATCCGCACCAATGCACCCAAACTCTTGTCGCTCGCGCCGGCCTCCTGCCTGGCCCGCGTGGCGGGCAACTGTTCAATTGGGCCTTCCACTGCCATGCCCGCGACCATTGCCTTCAATAGACGCTCGTATTGCTGCAGGCGTAGCATGCAGCGACCGAGCTTTCGCTGAACCTGATACTGCAGGACTTCAAGAACGTTGTCGACGTCAGCGGTGGGTCGAGACAGGTCGCACGCTGGAGTCACTTCTTGCCGATACTGTTGTACACGCCTAGCGCCGCACCGGCAGTGGCACCGGCGACGGTACTAATAATTGGAATTGGAACCATCGAGGCCAAGACGCCACCGACCACTGCGCCGGCGGCTGCGTCTTTTACGAGATTTGATTGCAGAGCGCTTTTGCCCAGTTGACCAAGCTCTGCCGCCGCAGTGCCAGCAACCTCTCGAACCTTCGCAGCAGCAATCTTCGCATCTTCGAAATCGACTTTGCCGTCGCCGTTCAAATCACCGACTAAGACCCCGAGCGCACCGAGCACGTCACCAGCAGAGTCGGCTGCAACACCAAGAGCCGTTCCTGCCAACTTAGCACCTGCAGTTGCGGACTCACCGGCTGCCACGGCGCCTGATTTGACTACAGACATCGACTTGGATGCACTGTCGGAGATGGACTCGCCTGCTCTTGTCGAGAGGCTCGATGCCGCATTGGCGACGCCCCCAAGAGCCTCGCCGGCCGACGTTCCAAATTCAAGCGCGGAATGACCAACCTTTTCGGCGGAGTTCTTTGCTGTGGTCAGCGATGCACTGACCGCTGCGGTTGCCGTGTCAGTGGCTGACGCGACGGCATCGCCCACGCTTTTTAAAAGGTCGGAAAAAGTGCTTTTCATATATTCCAATTTTAGGGAAGGATGAAGCTTGTTTAATGTCTATTACCAGTCTAATCATCGAACACCTAAATGTCCATTCAGCAATTCTCTTGCTGTAAGCTACAGACGAGCTCGACACAAGGAAGGAAGAACCATGACTTGGCAAAAGACAACTTTTGGACGGCAAAAACTCTTCGATGAAGTCTGGGCGACGCCAGTGACAAAGCTCGCCAAGGATTACGGATTGTCCGATGTCGGCCTCCGAAAAATCTGCGTTTCACTGGACGTTCCGCTGCCACCAAGGGGGTACTGGGCGAAGCTCGCTGCCGGCAAGAAAATCCCGAAGCCAGCGCTGCACGCGACAAAGTTCCCCACCACATATGAGCGTGTGATGAATGTAATTGAGGTTGACCAGGTGTTGGAAGACCGCGTCTCGAATGCTCGACGTTCCACACCTGATGCGGAAAACTCGGCGACGCCGGACTACTTTCCTCCCCTCGACCCGACAGCGTTCTCCCAGCAAGCGAAGCTGGTCATACGTGCCATGAAGAGCATAAAGCTTGAGGAAGGCGCCTTCAGTTCGTTGGGAGTGACCTGGGCCGATATTTCGGTCTCTCCAGACTTGAAGGAACGTGCGCTTTTGCTGGTCGATAGATTCGCTCATGAGGTTTACGTCCTGGGCGCTAAATTTGAGAACACCCACCCGCCCTTGCCTTCGCTCCGCCGCGGGATGCGCCGCGAAGCCGGTAATAAGCGAAACTGTTTTACCTTGCATGGGCAACGCTACTTCGTCCGCATTCAAGAACGAATCACGCAAGAGCTGGTGCCGCCACCGCCGCCAAAGTCGCTGCGTGCTGGGGCGCGCCAACCAGCATGGGTATATCTTGCGCCGGAATACCGTTATATCCCGACAGGTAGGCTATTTGCGTCCATAGTATCCGCCTCGACCTACTACGACAGTTGCAAGGTCGAGGACACCGCCCGCGGGACCATCGAGTCCAAGGTAACAAATGCCGTTCGCTCAGCCTCGGATGCCGCCATTCGTCGAAACGTCGAGAACGACATGCGAACGGAACGTGAATTGGACCGCCGCAGAAAAGCGCAAGAGTGGGATGCTGCGAAGGCGAATAAAGACGCACTACTGGCGCAACTCGAATCGTTCGAGAAAAAGGCAAAGGACTTAGACCGTGCACGGTCGCTTCGCCGTTTGATGGATGAGATTGCTGCGAGCAAAGCGGCGCCGGAGGAACTCGCGGGTAGCCTGGAGCTAATGGCACTGATGGCCAACTGGCTGGACCCCCTTGTCAAGGCGCCATGGCCTGAGGTCGACGGTGTTAGGGACAGGAATCCGCATGGCAGTCTCTGGTAAAGCGCGAGAGCTGCCTCAAAAAAGAATCGAGAGCAGGGTTGGGACGCAAACAGCTAAAATTACAAAAACGATTTATATAGTTTATATATTAACAACTAATGCTACCATTTTTGCCCCCCGCCTCGGAAGCGTCCTTAAGTACCCTTACTTGACCCCTTCGTTCCACTTTGAGGCTTAACGCCATGCGTCGATTGCTGGTTCTCGGAGAGTTGCTTGCCTCGATTTCCTTGGACCTGGTCGTACTGTCGATTGGTGCCAGACGTGCCCTTGTTGGCATTTGGCATATTGGCGCTGTTGTCATTTGGCGCAATTTTCTTGTTCATTTCGACCTCTGCTAGAAGTTGGGGATTGCGTATCCGGACGCTCATCTACGCACTTAAGTCAAACGTCTGACCAAGCCGTCGATGACGGCTGCCGAAGTAGGTGCTGAATTGCCCGCGTGTACGCCAACCGATGCTACTACTTGGCCAGCGAACGCGGCGCGCAAATGGACAACGCGAGCGGATTGCGTCGTCTGGACGAATGTGCTGTCCTATCAAAGCGCAGGTCCTATCCGGTGACCGCGCCATGGAGGCGTAGCCCCCTCCGCTCCTTTCATCCAGTGGCCGAGCGGCCGCGACTAGTCAGCAGGAATTTTGGCAAAAGAAATACGCCAACTGTGGGCGGGTTGAATCCAATTCTTTCGAAGGAGTGGGAGGAGATAAGCCAATCATGCTGCGCCGCGCCATATTTCGCCAATCACCATTCGTAATGGGATGTGTCACTGGTGCGAATGACCAGTGACTGCACAGCAAGCCGTTCTGCGTTGTGGTTGCCCATAGCTGGCGTGGACATGCCTGTGGATAACGACATGAAATTTCCCGCGAAGCCACTACCAGCCGGTGTTTCCGACGCACGCCCAAAATAGTGGCACGAACGTGGCCAACGGCTTTTTTACCCGAACAAGGCATGCCAGAGTCCCAGTCCGTCGAGCCAAATCAGAAAACCGGGAATCTCTCGAATAACACTCAAACGTATAAACCGGGTGAATACACGTGTTTCAGGCCATCAGCAATTCGCTAGCGCCAATCACACCGGAGTACACGCCATGACCACTATCACCAACACTAAATATCAATTCATTCAGACCGGTTACATCGTTACAGAGCCGTATTTCGGTGGAATTCTTGGAGCTGGCGCGACCATCGACGATGCCAGGGGCGATGCAATCATCCGTCTGGTTGGTATTTTCGAGGAAGATGAGATTTTTCTCGCAATCGGCTCATTTATCTATACACCGGCTACTGCAGCTGCGATTGCAACGTTTCTGGCCTGTGACATGGTGGCGAACTTCCTCATCGATAACGGACCAAATGGCTGGGATACAAATGGAAATCTTGAGGCTCACGGCTACCGGACTGGGAGGCATGCTTTGAAATTTTTTGAACGGCGTGCCGCTGGACTGCTGCCAAAATAGTAACTTAACCGGCCCTCGCGCCGGTTTTTTCGGCAATTCTCGCGTCGCCACAAAAAGCCATGTCCAGGTTTGGGCGCTGCCTGTTTTGCGCCCAAATTTCAGGCCAGCGACCGGCAACCGTCCCGGCCCAAGGACCATCGGCCCCGACCTCCCAACGTCCCAAAGTAATGCCCAAATGGATAGAACGAAACACACCGTCAGAATGAGTTATTCGTTTATACCATTTATATCATTATTACTTACGCTACCACACCACCTCCGCCACTATCACGCGCACTCTGAAATCAGAATGAAAGCAGCAAGCGGCTCATCAAAGGGCGGCCCGGCGGCCTCAGCCAAGGTATCGCAGTTCGTCGGTACTTTGATGCTGTACGTGCTGCTTAGCTGCAGCTCAGTGACGCCGCGAGCAGCCAGTTCGCGAACCATATGAGTTACATCTGAGCCCTCGAACACGAGAGAGCCATCTACAGCAAGCGTCAAACACACACCTCGCCCATTACGGGCGAACGTCACAGCAGCCACTACCATCTTCATCCCTCTCTCGCGATTATCGCCTGGACCCCATCCCACAAGCATAGTACCAACAGTTAATTTCCGGCTTGAGAATTGTCAACACATATCCATTAGCGAGATAAGCGCCCTTAAAGGTGCCATGCGACCGTAGCGGCGCATATGCCAGTGACGACCACCGCGAACTGGCCAACAGGAACGTGAACATCCTGATGGCGCCGAGCCGCAGCCACGAGACCCCGCTGCATGGTACCGGGTGAACGGTTACTGGGCCAGCCCCCTACCAAGCCTATCGCAGTTAGCTGGGCGCGCTGTCCCTGTGGCACAAATACTGGCTTCCGAATCAGGGAGCGGCCGGCGCGCGTGCCCAGAAGCTATCCGGTGGCGGCTCGTGCCGCAACTAAGGTGTACTGTCAATAGCGGAGACTCTTGTTTCAAGCCCCCTCTAGCTGTTTGCTGAATTCTTCAGCAAACAACACGGGCGGAATTGCCAAGACGCAAATGGCGCCGCTGGCGGTGGTAAAAGCTTTCGATGTACTCCTATATCCCAGCCTTCGCATTGGCACGCGTCGCGTACTGTTGATGGTGTACTAGCTCGTTTTTCAGAATGCCCTAGAAACTCTACATGGGGGCGTTGTCATAGAAGTTTCCCCGCGCAACATCGACGGTTGCATGCCAAATTGCTTCACAAGATTTTGATAGTCGTGAGCGCAATACTGGCTGTGCCGGTTGGAGTGATGGATTCACCCTTGGGCGGGCCTCTTGTTGCGCACGGCGTTCCAAATGGCCTGTGCGGTCAGCGTTTGCGCCATGTGTGCGCACATCGAATAGCCCACCAGCTCGCACGTAAAGACGTCTTTGATGCCGGCCAGGTAGAGCCAATCCTCGCCCGTAGTGATATCGGTGATGTCGGACGCCCAGGGTTCGTTCGGCCGGGTCGGCGCGAATGTCTGATTAACAAGTTCTCGGCTACCGGCAAGTCATGGTTCGAATTGGTCGTAGCCTTGAATTCAGGTTTTTGCTTGCAGCGTAATGCGAGCTCACGACGCAGTCGGACGATACGGTCACGACCAGCCAGAGACCCTTGCGCGGCCAACTTCGGCTGCACGCGCAACGGTCCATAAGTTTGGCGGCTTTGAGCATGTACCGCCTCAATGGCGACCTTCAGTGCTGACAGCAAATTCTGCGGCATGTCGAACCTTCAATCGGTAGACGTTTTCACGATTCAATCCTGGCACCGCCGCGTCCGTGTTCATATCCGACAACCCAAGAGTCTGCAGCAGGTAATAGCCGTAGGTCAGTGGGAGCCTTGATTTGACGTAGAACACAGTATCAATAGCAAAAAATGGGCGACTCTCCCAGTACAAGCTACCAACCGTGCCCTTACGCCCCATAACGATGGACGGGGTACCAACTAGCGCCGTGCTGTGCCATCCGATGATGCCTCCCGAACCATAGATAGGTACGCCCCCCAGTTCTAGGACATCTGCCTTTAGAGCTTTCCCGTATACCAGGTCGATGAAATCGCCCAGTCGCTTTGATTGCCACCCTCCAGGCGCCGCCCCCAACTCCGACTGCTCCATCTCATCTGGAAATAACGCTGCCGTGGTCTCATCCATGCCTTCAGGAACGCGGCGCTCCATCTTGGCGTGCACTGGGTCGAAGTCGACAAACCACGACATGAGCAGCGCTTGGGCGACGACTTCGAGCGTGGCGTTGGTTTCGCGCAAGAGGGCGATACGGTCGTCAAGTGCACCGAGCATAGTTGCTATACCCAGTTGCTGGAAATTATGACTACTCCAACCACGAGGAGGTTCGAAGCAGACTCACTGCACGTAGTCCGCCTTGCCGCGGACGTCGATTGTTCGTTATAGGCATGCATAGGCAAGCGAAAACGGCAAATCTTCCGAGCCTGCAGTTGGGTTAGCGGATGCTAGCTCGAAGGTAGTATGTTTGACCAGTACGCAGAAGATGGTAGCCAGCGTGCCTTGGTCGCACTAGATAGCCACGATGGCCCGACTAACTGAACTCGCACTCATGAAGTTATGAAAAACTAAACTATGCTTGCCTTTAATCTTAGCGATACGTACACTAAGCCAGAACAATCAAATGCTGCGGATTAAAATATCTGGCATTGAAAACGAGGTAAGAAATTATGATTCTTGAATAATATTATTATATCGAAAAAACTTTCTGCCGAACAACTGGTTTGTTCAGCGCTTTCACCTATATACGACTTGCTTCAGTGTTCGAGTTGTATGAATAATATGCTGCAAAATACTTTGGAAAAACAGAAAATTCTAATTTAAATTAGATTAATTAAAGTTAGAATTCCGCAATTCTGTCAACTGCATACTAATTCTTAAATTAAAATATGAACAAGCTTGTAACCTATTACGATTTCACGCCCCATGATATTTCTAACTCAGGGATTAGAATATCTTCATCCCAGGCTCAGTGCCTCTCAAATATTATGGAACACTATATTGTATATGAACGAAAGCCGGAATTCTTTGTTCACATTATTACTTTTCTAATTGACACGGAATCAAATGTGTCGACTGGATTTTGTTATCTAAACATTAGAAGAGGGGATAATACCGGCGAAATATTCCAAGTATGGGTTGATGAACAGTACAGGAACAAGAAGAATGCGGTAGCACTGATGCGGGAATCGATTTGTCGTGCTCAGGCAACAAATCCTCGCGCTATTTCATTCTCCATGCCGCTTTCGACGCTGGACGATAGGGATGACAAAATTCCGAAGCTAGCGAAGGCGGTCGAGTCCGCGTTAATCGATGCGCTGGAGAACACGTCGGTATTTCTTGAAATTGGCGGAACTCGTCGCGAGGTTAAAAAGGCTAGATTTCCAAATACCATCTTTCATTACACAAATTCTGCAGTTCTGTTAAGTATTGTTAAAAACGCTGCAATATGGCTCGGCGGGCGATGGCATCTTAACGATTTCCATGAAGGAGAGGTCTTTAAAAAAATTATCAAAGAACATGCAGTTTTAAAAAATTTTAATAATGTAGATAGCATAATTAGCAATCTCGATAAGCTAAATTTTTATGTAAACTGCATGACGTCCAATGGTGACATGTTAAGCCAATGGCGTGGATATGCCGAAAATGGTTCTGGAGTTTCGATTGGATTCGATACGGAAACTTTGAAATGTTCTATCGCAGGTTCCCATGAGGCCCTTCTTTATCCAGTTGAGTACGCGGATAATTTTTCCGAGCTGAGCTCTGCAAAACAGGCTTTTGTGAACTCAGCTTTCAACGACTATGAATTTTTATCAGATAAATTTCTACAGAGTGCTACCAAAGAACGCTGGGCGGTTAAAGGAAAAGGTTTTAAAGAGGAAGCAGAAATCCGGCTTATGATTACGCCGGGTTTGAATGGCGGAAAAATTCAGTTTGCTAATGGCGCTACTGCAGAGCACAAATACCGAGCAACAGAAAGCGATATCCGAGATTACTATGAGTTAAAATTTCCACAAGAGATAATAAAAAATTTGATACGCTCTGTTGTTTTGGGTCCGAAAAATACTTCCGATATTTCAACTGTTGAGAGATACCTGAAATCCAACGGATACGATAACGTTACCGTATCCCGTTCAAAGACGACGTACCGATAGCATAGTTTGCTGTTAAACGGCGTCGGTTTGGCCGGAAGATATTACTATTGGGTAGGAGTGCGAAAGTGCTCACAGAGCAAGTGAGCTACAATCAGCAGCGGCTCTTGCTTGATAGACTTGCACCGAACACTTACACTGTGGGAACAATGGTGCGTCCATTATGAACAATTACCCTCCGGTCCAAATTCGCCCATTCGCTCGACCTAAACTATTCTCATTACCTCGTACTCTCAACAACGACAGTCGAATGAAAACGCTCTTCAATCTCGGGGTGTTGTTGCTCGGAACAATGTGCATAATGGAGAAAGCAGACGCTGCCTCGGCAATGACAACAAAGAAGGTTGCTGCGCCTACTGACGTGATTTGCGCCTACGCGCCGAGCCAAAGCAGCGTGGTAAGCCACCTGGCCGCAGCAACGGGTGGCTCGGCCGCAGCTGCGGCGTCAGTCGCCCAGGCTGCTGGACTTTCAGCTGTAACACATAGCAGTGGTGGGATTATTTTTACAGGCGCCGGAGGTTACGTCTCTGGCACACTGGGGGCCGCCGCTGCTCTTCCAACGATTGTCACCGTCGGCGTAGTTGTTGGCGGCAGTGTCGTAACGTTGGAACTTATTTGCGTAAACAGGAATCATCCTGAACTCGTCAAAAAAGTGAGAACTGCAGCGAGAGAGTTCATGAACCGGACCAGAGCACTGGCCACTACCACATCGGAAGGTACAACAGCGAGTGTGATGCCGTTCATTGCCGAAATTAAAGGAACGGTCGCAAGAGCTACGGCCGATGGATTCGAGTATGCCAATCGCGCTAGCGTTCAGCTAGGCGAAGCAATCCGAGACAAGGTCAAATAGCCTACAAGCGAGCATCGCTCCAAACTCACTACGCCTTTGCATTGTCAATCCGACAGCAATCTTCCTGACAGACGACCATCATGGGCGAACGAATATCGGCATCCTCCAGCCACTATGGCCCAACGGTACCCTACCATTGCGGCACCTCGTCAACACCCAAGGAGCATCGATGAGAAATTTTAGAATCAGAGCAATGGTAGCCGTTGCCTTCATAGTTGTGTCGACGACCACTTTCGCACAATGTGTTGGCTCAACCGGCCCAGGCGGAGCGTGTTCTACCGGCCCCGGCGGAGACCTTTCTACTGGACCCGGCGGTGGCCTTTCTACTGGACCCGGTGGCGGACTTTCGACCGGACCCGGTGGCGGACTTTCGACCGGACCCGGTGGCGGACTTTCGACCGGACCCGGTGGTGCCAGGTCTACTGGGCCAGGAGGAGGTCTGTCGACTGGCCCAAGTGGTGGACTATCTACCGGGCCAGGCGGCGGTTTATCGACAGGCCCTGGCGGCGGAAAATCTACAGGTCCTGGTGGGGGCCTATCCACAGGCCCCGGCGGAGGCTGCTCCACTGGCCCCGGCCCAAATAACGATAAGTGGAACCGTCCTAATCCAGACTGCAAGTAAACATACCGCTTGAGCACGTACATGAGAGTCTTCAGGTAAAAACTGCTAGCAAATGATTGAAGCCGCACCCTTGGTGCGGCATCTTTATGAGCCAGCCAGATGCTTTAGGGAGTTTCGCAAGGTTAGCTATCGCGGCTATCCTCGCAGTCACGGTCGCGGTCATGAACCGCAAGGGCCGGGCGCATCGGCCCATACGCGTCAGCAAAAATGCGCGAGGTCGTCATCTGGTCGTTGGCGGCTAGTGAGTTCAGGTGCGAGTGTTGCTCTTCGTAGATTGCAGCGCTCAGGACCTCATCTCCGATACTCTGATACATGTGAGTTTCGTTGTACGAGTACTCGACGCGGACTAGAGGCCGCCACGGTTTCCTTAGCCGGCTCAATCCGGCCGAGCCGCTAGGTATAGTCGGCTCGCACTTTCCTGCCATCTAGCGCAAGGTATAGGAGTTTATCTTTCAGTTGAGCCGAGTCAATTGGAGGCAATTGTAGCTATACGTCCTAGGTCAACAACAGGAACGTACGATGATTGATGATGCAATTGCAGAGTTGGAGAGACTCGTCGGCGAACGTGCTTTCACGAAGGGTGCAGCTGCATACCACGAGGGAAAGCAGCGCCACGCGCCTGCGGTGTATGGTGTGTATTGTGGCTGGTGGGTCAGAGGCTATGACAATGCTGCACTGTCCGACGCAGCGACTGATTTGCGAGCGAATTGATTGAAGCCGCATCCCTTGGGTGCGGCTTTTTGCTGTGCGGGATAAGTTAAGCCGGTTCAACCAGTAGACTTCGGCGCGATTTGCGCTACCGCGAACACCCCATTTTCAACCCAGAGCGTTTCGCCCTGCCGCCGCTCTATCAAGAAATCGGCCCTCCTATCGTCGGGGAAGCCGACATCGTCGAGTGCAGCTTCGCCCCGGGCTATAGAGAAATACACGAAACACAGTCTCTTGGGAACAAAGCTAGAGACGCGACAGGGCTGCTAGCGCTCATTTCGGGTTCAATCAGAAAGACAGACCTGAGTTGAGCCGAATCAAGTAGAACTGGAAGCCATTAAACATACACGGCAGTTGGCCATGTCGCTTGGCTAGAGCAGCCCTACTCTACGACCTTGACCGACAGGCCAGTCGGGCCGGCTCAACTAGCCAGACTACTAAGTGCTCACCCTCGCGCTCGCGCCGTCGGGCGCCAGTTCTCTGACGTACCAATGCGCGCAGTTTCGCTTGCTACCCGTCAATCCTCGCGGCCTTCGCCAAATCAGGTGCTCCTGACTTGAGCTACCTCCTTCGAAAAAAGGGGAAAATATATTTTCGTAGGCATACCAAAAGCCCGCTTAGCGAGCTCTTCCGGTAAATCTTGTTGGTCAGGGTGGGCGCCTTGAACCGGCTCAACTCTAGGCAACAGAGCTCCTCTTGCAGTAGCACCTGCAAAGAGGATGGCGTGAGCGACAGTGCGCTTAGCACTTGGTCCAGCGCCGGCGGGCTGTCGTAGGCCCTGGAACTCGCCCTCGGCGCAATGAGCACTAATTGAGCCGGCTCAACCGCGCTTGCGTAAGCTGAACACCCGGCCAACGGCAAACCCCACGACAAGCGTGGAAACGACCAGCACTGCAATTTCGTAAGGACTCATACTATCTCTCTGGTGGTAGCGCCTAGCGCAGGGAGGATGCGACGCGCCTAAAAATATACTGTAACTGTCTATCGCTGTCAGCAATCAGCAATCAGCTCTCGGCCCGCGCGAATCGATGCGGGGATGCTCTTGGGCAGACCGTATAGGTCGTGCATCCGCCAGCACTTTCTTAATTACCTCATTTTCGCGCAGTGCGCGTTCCCACGCCTCCGAGTCGAATGTCACGGACACCTCCGCGTGAGTTGAGCCGGCTCAACTCAGCAGAACGACCGCGCTAATGGCTACTGCCAGGCCGAGGGCCATCGCTGCGACCGCGATAGTCACCAGGATTTTCAATGCGCGCGATTCGTCAGCTAGAAATTTTTGCAGTGCTCGGTTTATCATTGTCGCGTCGTAGGTTGAGTCGGCTTAGCTGCTGAAAAGGCGCTCGACCATCGATGGGCTATGTGCCCGTGTAGGGGGGGCGCTGCTTCAGAGGCTGGCCTGAACATAGCAGCGCCAACGCCTCCGCCAGCTCGTCGGATATTCCCGGTTGTGAGAGCCCCTGCGAAGAGTTATTAGGCGCTATTACCAAGTGCCGGCGTTCCTCCGGCCATCCGTCAACGTCGTCGTCCAGTGCCAGCCAGCGCTCCACCCCGCGCTCTTCTACATCGGTCGTGATTGCATCGTGCCGCGTACAAGGCGGGAACTGCAACAGTCCCCCGCGCCAAATCGTCCCTACAACCCGAGCTCGGAGCGTCGGCGTAAGCTGCTGCACCGCATGCTCATAGCCGAGTGTCCGGACCCAGCTTGTGGCCAGACTGATTCGAACATCAGGGAACGGCTCCAGGATGCGCTCGAGCCGGGCCACGTGCTCAAATAAGGGATGGTTCGTCGGCTTCCCGCCGCTGTACACCCGCGGCTGCCGTGGTTCGGCTTCAGTGACTCGTACGTCTGCTGGGTGTAGAACTCCGTCGTAGTCAAGATACAAGATTGGCGCCAAGTTTCCTCCTATGTATAGGGGAACAGTATACGTCCTCCCCATTCGCGGACTCGCGCAGATTGAGGGAGGATTACAGGTATATTCGTCAGCTCTGCATCAGAACGGCGACCACGCCGACCATTGCGGTCAGCATTACCCTGCCGAGCACCTTGGTGACGCGGTCATAGCGTGCATTGTCGTTCATGTCCTTCAGCATATATCGCAGCATGGTGCTGTCCCAGAATGTCCTATCGCATCTGTTAGCGTATCATCGGCGTCATCAGATGAAGGAGATTGTATGGTCGATAGAATGCTACGATACCTTGAAACGTCGGCCGGGCGCATCAGGGTTATTAGGGTCATGGAACGCGTTATGTGGGTGAGTTTCATCATAGTCATGTCCGCCACACTAACGGGCCTGTACTTCAAATATAACTAGGTCCGACCGACCGCGCCCCGCACGCAGATGGCAAACGTCTAGCGGTGGGGCTTGGGTGTTCATATGCGCAGTTTACGCGCCCGGCTCCACACAAGCCTGCACTGCTGGCCAATCTGACGCTGGCGCTGGACAGCAAAAAGGAGAGCCGCGCTACACTTTATGACCTCTTTATTAAGGATGAGTCTTGGTGGTGGAGTACGCTTGGCATCAACCTGAAGGCCATCTTATAGTCAAAAAAGGAGCCATAAAAAGCCACTTCGATTCGCATCGGAGTGGCCTTTCTCGTAGATGACGCGCTGTTTTTAACTGCCCAAAGTCAGCGAAAACGCGCGTAACTGAACACCATTAGGGCCCAAGGCCTTTTTTCTGTTAAAAGTGCCCGAGGGATTAGACTGGACATAGTTAGCTTAGGGACGCAGCGGGTCATCTTCCGGCACTGCGTTCGGGTCGAACGACATCGGCGTCGCTTCCTCGATTGTCGAATCCAGCTCTTCGACGATGGTTTCAAGTTCACCGAGGTCTTCGTTAGAAAATACTTCCTTTTCTAGGATTTGGTTGGCTTGGGCTTGGAGCCGGTACGCTTCATCGACTTGGCACGAGCTCTCTGCCGCATCACACGTTTGCGGCGCGTCAGTGTCATCATCCGCCCCGTCGAGCACCTTGTTGTACTCTTTCTCGACGTGGGTGCTGACCTTATCGAGAAGTGTAGAGAGGCCCTCCAGTCGGATTTCAAGCTCGGCGACCTCTTCAATGTCGGCTGGCGCCTTCGGGTCCGGTTCAGGAAGTGCGTCGAGTGCAGCGGTGGCACGGGCCAGGATATCTTGGCCCGGTGCGGTGTTTTGGTTGCTCAGTGGATTTTCCATCTGCAATGCTCCTTCAGGGCAATAACCATCAAGCGCAAGTCTCACGGTTAGTTTGCGGGTAGCTAGTATGCCAGCGTTCGCCAACTGGGCGGTTCAGGCCGAAGACCGGAGACTTGCTCGGGCTGTTCTGATAGGAGGTGTCGACCAAAGACGACGAAGACACCGGACGAGGCTCCTTGGCCTCTCGCAGTCGAGCTCATCCACTTGACAAGGGGTGCGCGGCCAACTGGTCCGGAGATGCGACTGTAAGGCTCGCGGGACCTACAAATAGGCGGTCTCGAGACGAGGGTTGCCTTGATTTAGAACATTGAGGTCCTCTGCCACAAAGCCCCTTTGAGAGGCTTTTCCTAAAACAGATGTAGTTATCGGCACAGATGTTACTTACCCATCATGTTCTCCGGCGCTAAGTAAGTGATATCTTCTTTACTCCCAATACCAACGTCGGCGGCGTTCCCTTCGAACTCCGTCACGGCCGGGCCAGCTTCAATTTCGACAAGGTCGTTAAACTCTGCCTCGCCACTTAACAAATGAGGGGGACGTCCACAAAATACGACCTTCGCCTTCAGTGGTGTGTCTATTAGCTTCCGGCGAGCAGCGTGCTCTGCCGCACGAATTGCGTTGGGAAAGTAACGCTTCAGCTCTGGGCTCCATCCCGCCATTTTCTGCGAGGAAGTAAAAAACGCCACCAAGCGCTCTGCAAAGTTATCCGGACAGTGTTTGTGCCGGAATAGTCCATCAAGCATCCTACGGGTCAGCTCTACAACGACACCAAACTGGCAAACCCCGACTTTTCCAAGCAAATCCAAGAACGTAAGCGTAACTTTCGTGGCCGCCCCGAAGTCCGTTGTCTCCTCAGCAATGTGCTTGATGAATTTGCGGATTCCGTTGTCAAATGTGGCACTCCCTTGGTATACAAGCGTAAGTAAGTCAACCGCAGTAAGCACAATAAAACTGCGGTTGCGCAAGAACATAGCAAGAACCGCAAGAGAATAGTCCCGCGTACTCAAAACGCCTGACGTTGCAAGATGCAGCAACACAGTTTGTGGCCAAACAGAAGTAGCACCGCAATATTCGAGCATCGCTCGGAGACGGGAGTCAACCGAGATGACCACCGCATCGTATTCAAGGGCCAATAGGATGGCTGAGTACTCCTCATCAGAAATCACCGGTTCTACTTGAGCGACTTGCGGTGGCAAGTCTGCCCGTCCGTAGGATGGGACGACCACACAATCGCGCTCAACGGCTTCACAGATTTCGGCTATGAACCCGACTTCATGTGCCCGCTGCTCAGCCGTAACCTCTTGAAATACGATTTGCCCATCTACTGCCGACGCGACCCCCACCGTACGGCTTGCTTTAGCTAGGTCAAGACAATGCCGCAGGAGGGCCTGCGTTTTCCCGCTGACAATGACTTTAGGCAAACTGCGAAGTGCGGCGAGACATCCATTAACTGCCAGTTCTGTCAGTGTCGCGGCATCTATGACGTACGCCTTGGGGTGCGTCAACAGCAACTCGGTCGCCTTTGCTCGCTCTGGCTCGGTACCGCCACCAACCAGTAAAGGGTGCGCCCCCGTTGGCCAATGCTGAACCAGGGAGACGACGTCACGCCCTAGAAACTTGGCGATAACGCCCAGCGTGAAGTGGTTGGAACTGTATTGTGCAAATACCTTGTTCGCGTGGCTGGAGCTTTTTTCCAGCTGCGCAGTGAGCTTGTCGAGTTTCAGCGTGCCAGCCTCATCCGTATCTAGGGTGAGCATGGTCATTGCAGGCGACGGCGTGAACGAGGCTCGAAGTGTACGCTGCGCGTGTTCGATGATGGTTCGATATGCCGGGGCCAGCGAGGTTACAGTGTAGTGGCGTTCGCCGCTGAAGCCATCTTTAATCGTGAACGATTCACCAACCCGTAAGCCCTGCAACCTTGCAGCTTCTGAGGACGCCGGCTCGTAGAACCCTTCGGCGTGGGGCAATTCGTCGCAGTCAAGGGGGTCAATCGTCGCAGTGCGCGTCTCGCCCGCGTCATCCTCAATCGTGACCGTAACGCCAGGCTGAACCGAATCTGGCTTAGCGTCTCCGTCTATCAACTTTTCGCCAAACCAAAGGTGCACCGCCAGCATCGCGGAGGCCGCCTCCGTACTGTTCAAGTTCCGGCGCACCATGCTATAGAGCCGGCGAACGCCCCGACTTGCTTTTCCGTATTCGAACTCGGCACTAGCAAGCTGCGCCTGCTCGTGAATCGAACCATCAAGTTGCGCAGGCAGCTGCTCAACGATAGGTCCGGCGTCTGCTTCGTCCGTGTTTACTGCGACCATCAGGCTAAACAACCAGCTTCTCGCTGATGTCGGGTGCTGCTTCAGTTGGGCAGCTACCAGGGTCTTCAAAAGCGCCCAATCGCCGGCCATTTGCCCGAGCTCCATCGCAAGACGTCGGGTCTCTTCGTCCGATTCCCAACCGGGGGGAAATCCATTTAAAAGCGCCAGCGCTTTGGCCCGCTGGTCGCTGCGCACGTAACAGTAGAAGAGGTCTCGATGGATGTCTCCACTTGTACTGTCGGGCAGAATAAGTTCGTACACGCTCGCGGCGTCCGCGAATCTACGGAAGGCCATTAAGAGCGACGCGACCATATACCGAATGACCGGGCGCGCGTCACTTGGCAATAGCTCAAGCGCTTTTGCAACGAATTCCTCGGCTTTCGACTTCTCGTTTTCAGTGCGTAGCACTCTCGCTGCGGCAGCAAGGAGTGGTATTGACGCACGCACACGGGCGTCCTCCGTCTCTACCTGTGTTAGGACCAACTTCGCCTGGCCGTTAGCCGCTAGCACCTCCCAGCGCATCGCATCCAGGATGGCGAGTTCCACGGTCTCTGCGGGATACTGGTGCCGCATTGCATCCAGAATCTTCTCAAGGACAGCCAAATCGCCCGTCGACCGGGCTAGCTGTGCGAACGCGACCAGGCCGCCGACTGGCAGCGTATCGAGTCTAGACTCCCCCAACCGCAGAGCGTCCTGCGGCCGGCCCGCTTCGACTAGGGCCTCCATCTCGATGCCTAAAAGATTGGAGTTGTCTATCCCACGGGTCTTCGCTTCAATTACCACCTGCAGAGCGCGCTCGGCCGCGCCAAGCATAAGAGTCCCAAAAGCAAGCCGGTAGGCCGTGTCGGCAAGTACATTGGGCACCTCGAAGAACCACAGCTTCTCATGTCGCGGCTCAAACGAATTTAGAACCTTGCTCAGGTCGGCCTTATCCCGCTCCCCTAATTGCCGAAATGCGTTGCTCACCGGGTTAGCCGCAATGTCGTCCAAGACGAACGCAAGGGCAAGGTCGCGCGTGAAGAAATTCGCGGTAGGGAGGCTGAGTGCTTCGAGGCCTAGCCTGCGACCTTCCTGCGAGTTACCTCGTGCATAGTAGCCCCAAGCAATCATATGGAGGGCGTCCGCTTCACCCCGGTGCTCCTCCGGTATGTCCTCGACCGCTAGCACCTCCTTGTTCGACAGCTTCGCGTTCGAAGTGGCCAGCCAGACAGACAACGATTCGGGAAAGCGGTCTAATGCTTCGTGCCCCACGCGTACGGCTTCCGTGACTTCACCCTTCAGCAGAAGCCCTCGCACTCGGCCAGCGGCAAGCTTGTCATCATCGTCGCAGAGTTCGGCTGCTCTTAGGAAGTCTGCTGAGGCGCCCACTTCATCGCCCTGATGCCAGCGACAAGTGGCACGCATATGGTATCGCCGCGCTTTCTGGTGCGCATCGAATCCTGCTTGGTCCGTACCGAGTTGCTTAAGCGCCGCAAGCGCGTCAACGTATTTGCCTGCTTTTATTTGGGTGTGGATAAGGTCCAGAGCCCCGGACACTATTGTGCCTATACCCGAACCCCGTGCCGCTGGCGTCACGTTAGCGGCCAAGCCAGGGTTTGATAGTTGAGCGACGCTGCCTGCCCATGTAGGAGCTCCCAAGTGAGCTCCATGGTTGCCCCTCGCATGCGGCAGTAAGGCTGGAGGAACTACAAATCGCTGACCTGTCAAATTGCGATAAATTTCGAACCAGACGACCAAGTCTGCGCCGAGAACTGTGGCTAGGTTCGAATAATCCACCGCCCCCGACACTCCGTTCAGCTGCATGCAGGCCGTAACGAGCTGCGCCCAGACTAAACGTGCGTCGGTTGAGACGCCTACCGCCGATGCGGAGTGACGGATGTGGGTAATGTAGCTGAGATACTCGGCTGTGTCCTCCGTATCAAGGTCATGCGCGGCAAAGCTGAGATGCTTGGTGAAGTGCAGGAGTTCAACATCGGGAACAGGTGAACCCCTATAGTCATCAACAACGCTCCTAATCGCGGCAAGGGCCTTACGCTTCGCAGGACTACCCATGCCCTCTGCCGTGAGTTTTTCAATCCAGTCTGCAGCGTCGAGCGACATCACAGCAAATTTAACGACGTCACTGACCCCACGCATTTCGTGCGCGCACCCGCTGTCGTAAGCAATGACGATGCGGTCGGCCTCACGCTTGAAAGCTTGGTCTTCAAAGTCCAGCCAGGCGTTGCCAACTGCCTCCGCAAAGGCGCCATCGGAAGGCTGAGCCTTGAGTGACCGCTTCATTTGCATTAGGACATGGTACCTCTGTCCGTCACCGCGTTCTACCGTGCACACCAGGTCGTCAGTGTTCGGCCCTTTTGACCGCTTTGCCTGGAACTGTAGAGCAATAATGCGGTCCGTACTAGGAACCCCGGTAGTTGCGATGCCGAGCCCCAAGCTGAGTAGCTTCACTGCCTGGACCCGGTTCTCGAAGGTGACACCGGCGCCGCCGGTCGAGGCCGGATTGGATACCTTTTTCGGTGCAATAGCCTTCTTAGGTGCCGCTTTTACAACCCTAGAACCAAGGCTCGATTTTTTATTGTTCGGGGCGTGGCCTGGTGTTGTCATACTCTTCCAGTAGTGACGCGAAGGAGCCGATTGCGGCGAAGACATATTGTCACATAAGCCTGATGAGTCAGCTTAAATATGTTCGCGTCCGGGGTAGCGGCATCTGTCGGGAATCGAAATGGCTGGCAATCTATAGCAAGATATCGCAGTTTGCTTCCAGTTGAGCCGGCTCAACTGGAAGCAATTGACGCTATAGGCCCTAGGGAACCGCTGATTAATCCAGGATTTCCCAAAATTTCGCTTGTAACCAGTTGATTTATAAGAGGATGGATTTCCGAAAAAACGAATTAATCATCGCCTCCCTAGGTCAACAACAGGGACGTAAGATGATTGAGGATGCGATTGCAGAGCTGGAGAGAGTAGTCGCCGAGCGGGCTTTCAATAAGGCGCCGCTGCGTACTTTGAGAGAAAGCAGCGCCGCGCGCCTGGTAGTAGCTCTCTCCGTCCGGCCCTGCGATTGCGAAAAGCCTCTGCGCTTGAATGGCACCGTCGAGCCAGTGATGCATTACCCCAGCGCCTGTGGCAACGGCCCTGCACTCAGGAGTTCCGCTCTCGATACGCGCAGCGATAGCCGCTCCCGACTTCCGCCTTGCCTGGGCAATGAGCTCCTCGCCCTCGCGAATCGATTCCGGCGTGCTCATGGGCTGCGGCGCCCTCCGTCTGGCAGCAGCCAGGACTGCCTTACCACCGTATCCTCGCGTAACGCACGCTCCTACTCCTCAGGGTCGATTGTCCAGACAGCTCTGCGGCTATGGTTGAGCCGGCTCAACTAGCGCGAGCGCACGTTCCATCGTCGAGAGGGGGTCGAACGGCTTGGCGCGGCGTGACTCGAGCGGCTGGCCGCCGCACAATAACTCGAGAGCCCCCACCAGCTCCTCGGCTAGGCCTAGTCGCGCCAACCCCTCCCAGGCATTGCTGGGGTAATTGCCAGATGCCGGAGTTCCTCCGACCATCCCTTCTACCTTCTACATTATCGTCCAGCGCAGGCCAGTTAGACACGCCACGCGCCTCAACATCGGTGGTGACAGCGTCATACCGCGTACCAGGTGGGGGCTGTAACACGCCCCGCGCCAATTGTTCCGACGACGCGGGCACATAACAACTTCAGCACTAGTAGTGGGCGCCAGACGCATTTAGTATGATGATTGAAGCACCCCCGACGACCAAGTTGCACTTGTCAGCAGACGCACCAGCATCAAGGTGGAACGGGGGCATGGTGGGCAACTTGGAACGCTAAGTCGTGCGGTTGCATGTTAACGCCGGCATTCTTATCGCTTCACACGGCCTATGCGTAAATGTCAGAGACAGCGCATCGCTGTGCATAAGTGCCACTCTGCCGATGTGTATAGAAGCAAACAGAGCGCGTTCTTGCAAATTCTTGACGACGAGGAACGGGCTCGCTTTAGCAGCGAGCCCTGAATTAACATACTGTGTCAGTCGTCGAGAATGACGTTGACACACACTTCCGACACCACACTTGCCGCTGACCTATTTGGAATGGATGATGCATGAGTCATCGAATAGGATGCCATTTTCAATTCATTAATATCGACATCGCAGGGAAGTCGAGAACACCGCTTGGCAACCGCGCGGAGGTCTCGAAGTTGATTTTCCCCGACAACAAACTCCAGAAGGAGAGCCTCTTCCGTCCCTGCTCTTCCAAGCGACATGAAGACACCGGTACGTTCAACCTGTTCGACAAACCGCACACTTTTTTCAGATGCAAACGGCAGCAAGAACCTTGTCTGGTGTTCGCAAATTTGAAGACAAAAAACAGCGAAAAACGTACTCCCATTGACGCTGAAAATCGTAACGCTATGTGTGATTTTTTCGTGGCGTGCTACACGCTGAAAAAATTCCTCGCAGACGTCACCGCATAGGTACCAGCTCTGTTGGTATCTGTGCGGCAGTACCCCGCCTCGCTGATACATCGCGGTCCGAACTTCGTTCGGTGACATCAGCCGCCCTTGGTAGACCGGCACTTGACTTTCAGCTACTTTCATATGACCTCCGTCGACCCTATAAAGTAGAGTCTCCTTAGGTATAGCAACTGTAGGGTGAAACAGTTCCATATTGAGCTCTGAACAGCGTCGACAACAGAAACAGCTGAATTTTGAGGCAGCAATTTCGAGCGAGCCTGAAGTTCAACGTCGGCAACCGGGTCCCAAGAATGCCTTTCGCAAGGTCCACCCGTTGAGTTGAATACCTCAGCAAGTTGCCTATGGCGGGCGCTTCAGTTGAGTCTAATCTACGGTAATAAGTTCGCTTTTAAAAAGAGCTACATCAACCGTTCAGGCCGTCCGCTAGGTATTTAAAGCATGTCGCTATACGTATCCCTACTAACTTAAAAGCACGCCTGTCATTCCACTGGGGAGGTCAATAACGCATGTCCGAACACCAGACTTCCAATCTGGGGTTCTAAGAGGGATAAGTATGTCATTAAATTTCAACAGCTTAGGAAACGTGCGTTATGACATAACGTATCTTCATAACGCACCGCCACCTACCCAGTGGGGTCTCACCGCAGTCGCACAAAGCGAGATGAACCTTACATATGCACAACTCATCGAACGCCACCGTGCGCGTATCGACAAACGACCTTCTTTGTGCGGGATTCCGCCCGGAGAAACGCAAGTTGTTCGAAATCAGAGGTCTACTCTGAACGGCTTCTTGGTTTTTTTGGGAAAAAGCGAGTCCAACCGGGTCGGTGTGGAACTTCTGGACCAATTCGATGCACGGTCGAGTGAATATCTTTCGCAGTGGGCGAACAATCCCAAGGGCAGGTCCGACCGTCAGTCGCACTTGCGCGCTTGGCATCAAACGGCGCTGGAAGCTCACAACGAACAGTCCCCTACTAATAACCGCCCTTTTCATGCCGAACTGCGTCGCTGTCTGGCCCAGCAGGAAAGGGCTCCTAAGACCGTAGCGCGAGAGTCCGGAATTTCCACTTCCGCGATGCAAAGGTGGGTTGCTGGCGCCTTTCCGAATACTTCAGGGTTACCTTCGCTTCGGCGCCTGGAACGTGCGTTGGGACTAGAGCGTGGCCATCTCGAATCGCTGCTCCCGCGTGCCTCTCGCGACGAAAATATTGCTCCCCCACCGGCAATTTCATTCCGTGAGCGCGTCCAACGTCAGACTTATGGATTTCCACTTTCCAGCCTAAGCCCGGAATGGGTAGCTGAGTGGGCCGCATTCGTTGAATACAAAACTTGTATCTCCCCGGTCTTAAAGCGATATGCCGCCTGGCGCCTTCTTCCACACAAAGACCTCATCTCGGCGCCAAACCCACTGTGCATGGTTGACGGCCTGGGCTGCGAAACTGCAAACTTCACTCTCAAGCGACTTCGCTATTACATGGGGTTCCTGTACCTTCCAAAAACCGCACCACCAGGCTGGTCTGAACAGATGAGGGAAAAGCAGATTAAGGCAGGGATAATGTCTCCAAAGGAGCTAGTTTGGCGCACCGGTTTCGGACTCGCACCTGAGCAAGTCCAAACGTTAGCTATGCTTGCAGTCCCTAGTTACATCGATGCGTACCTCAGATTCATGAAAGCAGGTTCGGGCGGCCTCATCCACGGCGGCCACCGAGCATTTGCTGCACTTGTATCTGAACTAACCCGAAGCGAAACAGGATACCTCTGGCAGCAAGCACATTTTGCCGCCCGTATCCCTACCGAAATTCTCGGCGGACGCGATTGGCATACTTTGTGTGCGGCTGCTCATAAAATGGCGAATGAATGGAAAAAAGTGGCAAAAAACGTTTCCAGAGACCCAGATGAACCACTTCGCCCGCTCCTAGACCTAAAAGAGCCGTTGTTGCCGCTGTTCCGCTCAATCAAAAATCTGGACAAACTTGCAGCCGAAGCGGCACCAGGCAGTCGAGCTCAAGCGGAACATAAACGAAATGCTCTGCTTGTCATGCTGTTGGTCAGCAATCCCCTTCGAATCCGAACGCTCAGTCTGATACGTTGGCGTGAGGACAATAGCGGAAATCTGTATAAGCATGCGGACGGTCACTGGCATCTTCGCTTGACAGGTAACAGCTTCAAGAACGACGAGGGTTCGCTCCTGACCGACTACGATTCCCAGCTAGGACTGGATGGCCTGGCTGAGCGTCTTGACGAATACATTAACGAATATCGCCCGGCACTTATTAAGAACCAGCCGTCGTCGGAATGGCTTTTCCCCAACGGGAAAACAGGAGGAAAACATTCAACGCTAAACGTACTATTTTCAAGAATCACAAAATTTTACATTCCCGAGGTGCACTCATTTGGTCCGCACGGTGTCCGCCATCTCGTAGCCACCTATTTTCTCAACAAGTCACCGAGCAATTTCCGCGGGGTGGCTCAGCTACTTCACGACCGGCTAGAAACCGTTTTGAGACGGTATGACCGCGAGAAAATGGACCGAGCCTTTAGCCAACACAATGTGCACTTGTCTGAGCTTGCGAACATGGTCAACGAGTAGCTCCGGGCTAGGTAGTGCGCGAAATTCCTTTTGGATTCCGCCTAGGATATAAGTAACTCAATAATAAATTTTGATGTATTGTAAGAAAAATTCCCGAGTACGCAAACGCGTAGGTCAATCCCAACTCCATGCAAACATCCTTAGTATCTCTTATTCAAAAGCACCGACCGCGCCGTGCTCTCCTGACCAGCTACGCCTTCAGCGTCTCGTGGTTCGAGACATTTGCCCTGCCCGCTCTTACCCGGCATGGCTGCGAACAAATCGACGTTCTCGTGGATTATCGCAAGGCGAACCAGTCGACCCAAGAGGCGGCGAGCCAGTATGCAGGAAGTTCTTATCGCATCATCCCGGTGGCAATGGAAGGCAGTGGTATTTTCCATCCCAAGATTATGTACCTGGAGGGGGACGACGCCGAGACATCGGACGGCCTCTTGATTGGCACCGGGAACCTGACACACGGCGGGCAAGGCAAGAACCTTGAGCTCTTCGACGGTGTCAGCCATCACGACCACCCGCATGTGTTCGGCGAGTTTGCCGATTTCCTCCAGAAGTTCGTCGCACAGCGTAATTTCTCCCCCGAGAATCTGAAGGCCCTGCAACACTTCGAGGCACGAAGCCGCACCAAAGGCAAAACATCGCTGCCGTCCGACCATGACTCCCGTACCGCTTGGCTCATCCACACGTTGACTCGTCCCGCAGCCGCCCAGCTTGCGGACCTGGCCATGGGCACGCTTGAGCGGCCCGAAGAGCTGCTGGTGCTCGCTCCCTACCACTCGCCTTGCGGTGGGCCGGTAGCGCGACTCGCAAAGGAGTTGGCTGTTCAGGGTGTGACTGTTGGCCTGAGCGCCAGCACACGTGTCGCACCCTTCGACGAAAGTCTGCTGGTCTTGCCGGAGTCCGTCCGGTATGTGATTCCCGTGACCGAGGACTCGAACCGGTTCGCACATGCCAAACACTTTGAAGTGCGCTCCAAAGAAGCATCTCTTTTGATGACGGGTTCTGTCAACGCTACTGCGCAGAGCCTCGAGTCCCTCAAGAATGTCGAGATTTCCCTGGTGCGCAAGGTGAGCGTTTCGATGCTGGACTGGGAAGACGCGAAACCCGCCTCCTTCCAAGCATGCGACTTCCGAGATGAGCATAAGGAGGAAAGCCTGTTTGCCCTTCAGGCGAGCTGGGCCAATTCAAACTGGGTTGAGGGTTCTATTACGCCAGCCCGTGGCACTAGCTCCATGTTGCTCACAATTTGGGAGGGCGGCAAGCTCGTAGCACAGCGAGCCAATGTCGAATTGGATGCCAAGGGCCGCTTCAAGGTCCGGATGACCGACGTTCTCAACTCCGACGACGCCTTGGTCATTGAACTTAAGGATGCGGAAATCTGTGTTCGCGGCTGGCTGAACATGGAGTACGCACTGAGCGGCTCGCCTGCCGACAGAAATCTGCTTCGCTCGTCAGGCCGCCTGCTTGCGGGCCAGTATTCTGTCGATGACCTGAAGGCCGTGTTCTCCTGGATGGAGGGGCTTCTCGCCAAGAGCTCGAGCCAGCCGCACCCGACTGGGAAAAAGCAAACTGATAAGGACCCGCCAGAGGATGAAGCACCCGACAATGGCTGGGGTGCGGACTTGTCTTATGCGGACTGGCTGCTGGAGTCGCTCAAGCAACAGGCCGGTTCCGACACGCGGACGGTTGCCAAGTTCAGCATCGCCGCAGCCTTTGCATGGCTGAACCGTGATTTGCCCCCTGTGGTTGACGACGCCTCACCGGAACCTAAGCCCAACCGCTCCAAGAACAGCGATATGAAGCTGGTCGACAACCGGTCCTCTGACTTGAACCCGGATGCGTCTGCGGAGGGAAAGATGAAAAATGCGGACATTAAGGGCGAAGAGCTCTACAACAAGTTGCTGGAAAACCTGCCGCGCGCGCTGGAACGTGACAACTCCTCGTCAATGGCCGTATACGTGGTTCAGCTTTCCGGCGCTGCCGCCCTAAAGCGAACTCTTAGTGTACCCCTGCCCTACCCCGGCCAGGACCCAGATAGTGCTAGTGCCCTCGCCCGCCGGGCTGTAGAGTCGTGGCTCACCAATTACGCGAAGTTCGACTACAGCGAACGCAATCGCCATGCGTTGCTCCCCTTCTTCTGCGCGATGGCTTGCTGCACGCTGCAATTCAATCCGCAAACGCCACCTGAAATCCTCAACGAGGCGCTTCAGGCCTTGGCTCGCGGTCTGGTGTCCTCCGACGAAGTGGTGCAGCTAAGCCGCATGGCACTTAGTTCTGATGGATTTGCCCGGGTGTCTGTCTCTTTGCATGACGAAGTGCTGGCCCACGCCCCCACCATTGCCAACAGTGTGACGGTCACCTCTCAACTCACAAACTTGATTTCCGAGCTGTTCACGCCTAGTTTCGTCTACAAACGTCCACCAGCGCCATACACCCCCGCATTTGATTCCTTGAAGGTGCGCGCCCAGAACCCAAAGCTTAAAAACAAGAAGTTCGGTGTGCTCGAGGGGGGCAAGACCTCCAAGCAATGCTGCCCGTGCTGCAACCTCGCTCTCAGCAATACCGACATGGCCAAGCTGCGTACCAACCGCGTGCTAACGTGCCTAACGCCTACCTGCCAAGCACCGGTCTTTTATGGACTGAGTGCGGCAGAACTCATCAACCTGAAGCTTGGCGACCATTTCCGGAGTGCTTAATCGTGTTTGACCAACCCCTTTACGGCGCTGTGCCGCCTGTGACCAGTGGCACCGACCCACTCGGTACGTCTCCGGTAAACGAGATGTTGTACCGCACGACCTTCCCGGGCATTAATAATGAGGTGCGCTTCATCCGGGTCTACAGCGCCATCTGCTGGATGGTCGGCATCATCACGGAGTCAGCACGCCAAAAAAGACCTAACTCGCTGGAGGAGCTGACCAATCGGGGACTGGAAAAGATTCAGCTTCTGCTGTCCTGGTATAACTGGGGACAAGGCGTAAAGCCCCTCGCAGGCAACGGCCGCGTGTTCCGGAAAGACGCCGAACTTGTTGAGCTGCGCTTTCGCTCGCTGCTCGACAATAATGCGCGACTGGCTCGAGAACGGGACCCGGACGCTGATATCAACGATGGCGCACACTTCCTCCAACCAGCCCAGTACCGGCCAGGCCTTTTTAATGGGTTTGCATTCATCAGGGAGTCCCGCGAAGTTCCAGATACGTATCTGCTCAACGAAGGCGGCATTGAAATGGCCAAAGCCTACGAGGAAGCTATCGTAGGTCATCCCCTTCGGGATTGGCTTGCGGACCTGGACCTCAATCACGCCTCCTACGAGGATGTGCAAGCGATGTCTCAGATGCTGGACCTGCGTAACCCCTCCAATGCGGAGCAGGAAGCTTTTCTCAAGCATTACTACCCAGTATCGGACTATGCTCTTCCCCTGCCATACTGGCAGAACCGTCATTCGGGCATCACGCTCGCCCTTCGAGCAATCCAGGCCGAGACAACGCCTAGCAGTCTCGAGGGTGGCAAGCCCGTTTCCGTGGCGACTATCCGGCACACGATGGCACGCGGTTTTACTCGACAAGGCCACCCGCTGGACCTCACCAATCTTGAGAGCGTACAGGGAATCTGGTCCAGTCTTCAGTTACGGCAAGTGTTTCGCCGAGCGCTAGACATCCTGGTACGCTGCACGGAAAGCTGGATTAAAGACGCCGAAATTTCCCAGCGCCCGCGAGAAATCGTTGACTGCGCCGAAAGTTTGGGAGCAAGTCTTGAGCACGCACTTCCTCCGGAACACCGCTCGCTCGTATATGAAGCGGTCGCGATGTATGAAGACTTGAGGGGAGCCTACCCGTCGATGAGTGCCGCCGCACCGTTCGTTCCAGAGCTCGGGCTGGACGCCTTCCGGGAACGCCTACGTGCAGTCGAGGAGTTCAAGCCTTTGTCCGAGGAGCACATCGAAGCGTTTCGAGCAGCCTACTACACACTCATCTTCTGCATGCTGGAAGTGGAAAGCCTGGCCACCAGTCCTCACTTTCTGCTCCACCACAAGGGCTCGGAAGATTTGCCGCTCGAGCCGTTCTGCAAGGTACTGCGTGAATTCGCGAATCGGTCACCGGCGGAACTGATGACCCATGTCATCCACCATTACGTGGTGTCCCAGCACTTCAAGGTAATACGCCGCCGAACGCGCGACTTCCAGAATCGTTTCCGCTTCATGCCTGGCGATAATGGCCTTGAACGCTCACTTCATGCCAAAGACCTCTACGTGCCATTCGAGCTTCAGGACCTGCTCAAGCATGCCCTGTATTTGCTGGCGCAGTGTGGGCTGGTGGAAATGCATGAGGGCTCCAACTTTAAGTTGACTGAGGCGGGTAGTGAGCGACTGGCCGCCTATCAACCGCCCCTATCAAAAGAGGAGCTTGCCGCGCAAGACCTTGCAGAGCCAGCCTGAATCCGAAATACCCCGCGTCTAGAGAATTCAGATATCGCTTACGATACTAGATAGCAGGATGAGGGCTCAACGCACCATGACCGATTGAAGTGCGCTAGCGGAAACCCGAGCGCAAACCTAGGTGAATTGGTAAAGGATGGGTGGGGGCTGCTCCCGCGTGCACACAATGCGCCAGGCACGTTGTACAACTTTTATAAAAGCAGAAAGGCTCCAATGTCCCGCTACACCGATTACGCCCGCTCACCCCGTACCTGTCATTCCTCGCGGTCGACTGCCTTCGCAAATACGTTACCAGCGCCAGCCGGCCGAATGCCAATGACGCCGTGGCGGAGCTCGCCTACAAGCATGTCGACGATATAGTAAGCAAGCCCTCTCTCTGCGAGCAGCTGGTTGAAGGCTTTGACAGTCTCGGCTGCGGGTTCGAGAAGGGTCATTTGGTTGGTCATGCGAGTCTCTTGGTGTGGTAGTGGTACCTCATATAGCTACAGCTAATCCACTTGAGCCGGCTCAACTGAATTTATTTTCGGTGCTATACATAGTAGGCCTCGCCTACGAGGTCGCCGTATAAGGTGGCCACCTGGTGCCCTGGACTCAGTCTCGGGCGTCAGTCTTTTTGAATTGAGCCGGCTCAACTGCCAGCGCCACGTGCTCGACATACCTTTCTCACGCCTCGATGCCACCTGCTGAGATACGGTAAATGCGAGCGTACGAACCTGCACCGTACGGCCTGGTGTCGACAAGGCCTCGTCCAATTAAGTTGCACAGTCGGTGGCTGTGATTGCTGCCCGCTGAGCCGCCAAGGTCGACAGGCCGGAACCACCCTCGTTCCAGCTCCCCGTTTTGATACGGGGGTTCTGTACGCACTGCGGTAGCGATAGAGGGCGCCGAGGAGCTCGGCTTGCTGCGGTGTGAGGCCGGCGGTTGCACGACCGCGGAGTTGTCGATGAGATGGCTGCGTTATGGTGCATCTATACAGAGAGGACTTTTAGCGAGCCAATTGTGCAACAGCCTGTTGCACAATTAGCCGCGGTTGTGCCCGCTCAACCTTTGCCGAACAGCCTATCTACCGTCGAGGGATACGGGTCGGGTCGCGGCTGCCGCCCTTTTAAGGTTCGACCAGAGCACAGCAGCGCTAGTGCTGCAGACAATTCTTCCGCTACGCCCGGCTCCGCTAGCGCATTCCAATAATGCGTCGTCGCTACGATGCGATACAACTCATCCTCTGGCCAGTAGTTTGTGTCGTCATCAAGTGCTAGCCATTCCGTCAGGCCGCGCGAGTCCGCATCAGTTTGAATTACATCGTACCGAGACCCCGGCGGATACTCGAGCAGCGAACCGCGCCATACGGTGCCTATTACTCGGCTGCGCAGTGCAGGTGGCAATTGCGCGAGCGCGAACTCATAGCCTAGCATTCGAGCCCACAGCGTTGCCAAAACTATCCTGACGTCAGGATAGGGCTCCAGCAAGCTTTCCAACAACGCTGCGTGTTCAAATAACGGGTGGTCGCTCGCGCGGCCATTAACATAGACGCGCGCGCGTTCAGGCTCGTCGTCAGTGACGCGTACGTCGGCTGGGTGCAGGACGCCGTCGAAGTCGAGATAAAGAATGGGTGCCATGAGTCTCCTGAAGGGGTACGAGCTCGCGGTTGAGCTGGCTCAACTCATTAAGACAATCGCGGCGACGGCTACTGCCAGACCGAGTGCCATTGCCGTAACTGCCGCGTTTACAAGGATTTGTAATGCGCGCGATTCGTCAGCTAGAAAGCGTTGCAGCGTTTGTCTCATATCAGGCCTGCAGCGTGACTGCTACCAAGGCGCCCAGAGCAGCGAGAATTGCGGCTCCCAAGACCAGCCCCAAGCGGCTATATCGACGTTCATCGCTCGTCACTGCCGTCATCCATCGAAGCATCTAAGTCTCCTAATTGGTACGCGGCGCCAATGTGCGTAGTATACATTTTGACTACAAAGCCGTCACGCAGATGCAGGGAGGATTCGGCATTTTCATTAACTCCTCGGGCCTGCATCTCAGTCGAGGTAGACTAGGCGCCAGGAGGTCCAATATGGAACGTCTATTAAGGTACATCGAAACGTTGGCAGGGCGGAACAGAGTCATCCGGGTACTCGAAATCGTTGCCCTTACAAGCGGCGCTCTAGTCACGGTTGTCTTATTGACAGCAGTATATCTTCGGGACTACTCATGAGCCAGAACTGGGACATTCTCAAGCAGTTGCTGCGGCCGGTGCCCCGGGAGCGGATGGCAGAGATTGTCCGCGAGAGTATCGGGCCAAACTCCCAAGGCGAGCAGCTTACGCTAGCAGACGCCGGCCTCGAAGACGAGGTACGCAACCTCCTGCACCGGCCAGCGCAGATGTAGGGAGCTTCGCGGAGCGGCACCGGGGGCACGCCGACCCACTTATTTTTGCGGTAGAAAAAGGGTAGCATCCGGCAAGGCGAACGGAATCGCCGGCGCAACTACACGCTGGGCCCGCGCAAGTGTTCGCCTATCTCGGATTGCTGCTGACAGAAAATTTGATTGGATTCCGGCGGCGGCAACTGAGCTAATAACCCGCGCAAGTGCCTAACCATCTTCACCGTCTTACCGTCATTACCGCTTAATATCCTATAGTTCGACCGTCGTAACGTCCTACCGTCTTACCAACGGGACGAGCGCGACTAGAGCCTGTCCTTTTATTGCTTTTAGACAGATATGACCCGGGCATCAGAACTAAGGGGTACCCTCATCTCAACGCTTCTTTGACAGCCGCATTCGCCTGCTCAAAGAGAGCGCACACTTTGGCTTCTACATTTACCTCATCGACCGATTTTTGTTTTGCTAACTTTCTGCATATTGCATCCTTTTTTCCCTTTTTCAACTCAGGAAAAACTGTTTCCAACACAGCATGCAGCTGGGCGGAAATCGCCTGATGTGCGGAGCCGGGGCAATAACAGATTGCCATTCCAAACTTTTCAGCATCTGATTTCCCTTTCGTTAAGCTCCACACCTTCAAAAACAGTGGCCATTTTCCATCTTCGTCCATCAGAGCGTCCCATGAAGACGCAGCGAGGTTTACATAGCTCTTACCATAGTCGGACTCAATTTTTAAGCTAGGTATGTTTTTCTTTACGCTGTTCTCTACAAAAGCCAGCTGCTTCATCTGCACCATCCGGTCGATGATTTCAGCATGATGATTGGCATAAATCCACATATCTCCTCGAAGCTCAGGTGGGGTGAGCTCAGCGACCTTCCTTTTCCGTAACTGCATTAGCTCATCAAGAACCGGTCTGTACTCTCGGACTAGAATAGCTAGAGTATCGTCGATGCTCGCTTCTTCGGGTGGAACATAATCGGTCTGACGCTGGCAGTAAGCAATAACGAGTGACGCAGAATGATTTCCTCGTCGCATCTGCATTTCGGCGCGTCGTGCCCCTGCTTCAAGCCATCTATAGTCGATATAAGCCCATCGATTTGAGAACTCATCGGACCGCTCGTCGTCCCCCGAATTGCTATACTTTCGGTCAAGTACAATATAGGCAGTTTTAAAACCATTAAAGGCAGGACGCTGTCTTAGCTCGGCAGCAACGCCGCTATAATAGTCATCAAGCTGAGTTTCGCCAACGTTTGAACCATGCTTATTTTCAACTACAACGAGCATTTCATTATCGGTGTCAACCATAAGCAAGTCTAGTCGCTTTCCGTTTGACAATCGATATTCACGAATTAAGAAAACAGAATGAAAACCAGTACTTGTAATTCGACTAGGTGTCCAGTGCTCAAAAAACGCTCTATTTGAATAAACATTCTGAGGTGCCGCCCAATAGGCCGCGATAAGAAAATCCTTAAGAATGGCGTCCCCTTGCCCATGCCCTTCCCTGGGATTAAACAACCATCTTAAAATGTCAGAGTGCTGATTCTCAGTTGGGGAAATAATATTGAAGATATCATTGGAGCGCTTCAACTGCTCAATTACTTTGCCAAGCCGGGAATCACTAACAAACTCTTGAAACATATCAAACTTGTTCACAAAACTCTCCGTTTGAACACATGTGGCGGCAGAACGTGCTGGCGCAGGCATTATTATAGAAATAAGGTCCGTATGCAAAAGCTCGCTTCCCATGGCCGCCACCTCGCCGACCCAGTAGTGATTTGCTTTAGTTCTGGGATGAATGCGGAAGGCTACTGAATACTTAGAATCACGATACTTTCGACCGGCCGAGTATCGGCATATGTGTTCCTTCGTATCGCTGCCATTACGGCGCTTTCTGTTTTGGCTTGAGCGGTAATGGTGGTAGGTCCCACAGTCGAAAGAGCATAACCCTTGACTTTGATTTGATATTTTACTTTTACGTTCATTATAAATTCCTAAATAGGTTTTTTTACCAGCAAACGCGAGCCCCAGCTTAATTCTGACAATCGGTGCAGGTCGATTTTTATGTGTGTCTATATGGTCTTGTTGCTGACCTCAATTTAGCGGCCTCCGAATCGCAATCCTTATGCACAGCTTGACCTAATTGAGATATCGCCACGGATAGTTCTTGTGCTCTGAAAAATGATACTAGTACTGTTTGAATACCTTAGTTTTGAGAAGCGAGCACCTGTTTAAGTATAGCTGTTTCCATGAAGCAAAAGCCTAAAACAACATCTATGTTGCTGCAATGCAACGAGGTGAAAGGTTAATTGACTGATTCATGCAACGCCGATAATGATGCGGCTGACGAGTGTTTTGCAAGCCATGCAACTTTGCTACTCGTACAAGGCGCTCGACTACTCTCCAGATTACCGATTGTTATCAACTATGAAATAACAGAAAGCCGCCCTAAGGCGGCTTGTTTAGGGTGTTATTGCTCAGGGGGGGCCCTCACCCAGCACTATGATGTCTACGACAGAATGTCCTATGCGGTTCGAATCCTGAGACAGTCGGGGCTCAGCACGAACCGCAATTTGTCTTTCTCTGCCACGACCTGCAAGAATAGCTTGTGGTGAGAAGATGCCCCGCGGTCCCAGCTTTGGCAACAGCTGCTCTACGTGCACCCAGCTTGCCTTGTCGAGTTGCAGCCGATGGCCTCAGACTTAATAGCGCAGCGTCCGAGCCAAGCTTGCGGGTCTCAACAATCGGATGCATCGCGGCGCCTGGTTAAGGAAACAGTATCCGGCGTATGACCTGGTGGTCGAAGGTGCGTCGAATTGGCGGCAAGGTGTGTCGAATCGGTGGCTCAACCGTAAGGTGTGTCGATTTGTGGGTGAGCTGTGACTATGTTGTATCGAATAGCAGCTGCAGCCCTGTTTTGAGACCAGAGACAGGTGTTTTCAGTGAGAAGTCCACCAATCTGACACACCTTTGTAGGTGAGCCTCACCAAATCGACACACCTTTATAGATGCGCCATCAAACAGACGCACCTTTACTTGGGGCGCGTTCGCAGCACTAAGCCAGCATGCAAAGTGAACAGAGCAACTCTGCAACTCCCAAAGTATTGTTAGGGGGACCTCCGGAACAGGTTGACTACACTGCCCTCCCTGCTCGATACCTCATACTGGCAGTACCATCCGAGCCGCTTGCACCGCCTTCATGCGCGAAGCGGGGCTGTTGCTTTTCACATTTACCCTGACAGCGCTATTTACTGTCTGCGGCGGAACCGCCCACTCCAGGCCGCGAATTTCGTTGCCTTTAGCGCAACCTTCGCTTGGGCCGCTACGCAATTGACTATCAAGCCAGGAATAGAACACATCGGGGTGCCAGAAGACACGCCCTGCCATCAACGTAGGCATAGGAATCCCCCCGGACTTCATAAGGTTCTCTATGGTACGGGGTGTGCACATCAGGACAGCGGCAACATCTTCTTTGGTCATCGGTACGAACGGAGCAGTCATCTGAATGTATCCATGTAAATTACATGGATAGCGAGCGATGTTATTTTTCCCCAAAAAATTCTGAGAAAGCGGTAGTCGTGGGCGCCAAATCTGTGCCAAATCTGTGTCAATTGGCACAGATTCACGCCTTTGCGAAGCTGACCGAAGCTGACCGAAGCCGACCGAAAAGTGGTGCAAGTTGTTGATTTTTATAGAGTGATGTACAATCGAAACACCCCGTTTAAGCGATACTAGCGCTACAGAAACGTCGTTCGGGACGTAGAGGCCGGAGGTTCGAATCCTCTCACCCCGACCAGACAACAAAAAGCCAGACGAGGCGTCAGCCGGTCTGGCTTTTCATTTGTCCATGCCTGGATCAGTGGTCGTCTTGCGCGATACCGAGCCGCGTCACGTTGTGATTGTTGTCATGCTGCGATTGCAGGGTTCACAGCATCAGAACCCGTTTCCTTCCGCAGCAATACACGCCATGGTAATACTGCGAATTTTTACCGCAAACGATACACCCGAATTCCGGTACGCCCGGCGGCTTCGATTTATACGCCTTGACCTCGACGCCATTGGCGTCCCAGCTCGTTCCGACCAATTCAAAGCCTGCGGCACTGGCCTCAGATGCCGACGCCGCTTCGTACGCCAGAAACAACACGGTGTCACGCTTGCTGGTAGCGCTGTGTTCCGCCGCCCGTGCCTGCCATGAGGCAAAACTGTTCATCGTGTGCTGTCCTGGTCTGAAAGATGGTCTGATGCGGCCGATCAACCACAAGTTGCCAGTCTACACCAGTGCCGTGCCGACGCTCAGGCAAAAGCCAGACCGGCAAACCGGTCTGGCTTTTTTATTGCCCGGCCCTTACGTCAGGCCGGGATGCTGCTTACGCTGCTTATGGCGCGACGCCAACCGTATGCTGCAGATTGTTGAACCCGGTCGACGCTTCCCATGTGTTGCTGTTGGCCAGCTGGATCGCATACTCCGGCCGGTCACGCAGCGACGTCTGTGGATCCGGCAGGTTCAGCAGCACCGAGTACGAACCGGCCGCCATATTGGCCGGCAGCGCCACGGTTTGGTTGATCGTCACGGTCTGGTTCGACAGCCAATGGCGCGGATCGGTTGCCAGCTTGACGCGATGGGTCGCCCCGCTCGCCGTATTACGGAACACGAGTTCCACGTCGCGGCTGTTGAATGGCGCCGACCAGCCTTCGTTCTGCAGTTGCAGGTTGACGACGAAGCCGCCACCCGGTTTTGCCGTGCGCGAGAACGCACCGCTCTTGAGCACGAAGCGGTAACCCAGCTTTTGTTTGACCTGGGTGAAGCAACCCTGCGTTTTCCAGTTGTTCAGCACCGTCGTGTTGTAGTCCAGGTTCAGGTACGACCAATGGAAACGGCCCATTTCGGCAACCGCGGTCGGGCAATCGCTGCGTGGCGGCGCGTAATTGCAGGTCTCGCCGCCCGATGGGACGTAGTTCGTTTCAGCCGCCAGGTACGGGAACTCCACCGACGGATTGATATAGGTGCCGTAGTCCGACGCATTGGACAGGAAGCAATCGTTGTGGTGGCCCAGGCGCGCCTTGGCCGAACCGTTGTAGGCCTCGCTCGGGGTCAATGCGGTCGGGGTGTACAGCTTGGTCTTGAACAAGGGCATGCGTAACTGCACCATGCGTTCGGCCGGCACCACTTGCAGCAGCTTGTCGACCACTGATTTGCGGTCAGCAATGTTCTTGGCGGTCATGTTGTAGCTGTCGCCATAGTTGTTGGTGTTGCCCCACTCGCCCCAGGCACCGATCAGGCCGGCCTGCACGACAGCGATGATGTCCTTGTTGGCCGTCAGGTACGGCGCCAGCTGGGTCAGGTGGGTGTTCACCATCGCCGGGGTCGCATCGACCGGCGAGTTGTTGTCGTTGTAGGCAAAGCGGACGATGGCTTTCAGGCCAGCCTTGCGCACCGTGTCCATCTGTTGCTGGAACAGATTGAGCGTGGACTGGCTGATCGGTGCGTTGACGAAGCTGCGCAGATAGAACACGCACAGCATCAGCGATTCACCACCCGACGTGCGGAAGCTCGTCAGTTGCGATTGGCTCAGCGGCGTCTCGCAGCCAACGTGGCGGTAGAAGCCGCGCTCCGGATTCGTGATGACCGCCGTGCTGGCGGTGTAGTTCACTGGCACCGTGGTGCCCGGGGATGGGGTCGGGGTCGGCGTTGGCGTTGGCGTCGGCGTCGGCGTCGGCGTCGGCGTTGGCGTTGGTGTTGGCGTTGGCGTTGGCGTTGGCGTTGGCGTCGGCGTTGGGGTTGGCGTTGGCATCGGCGTCGGCGTCGGGGTCGGCGTCGGCGTCGGCGTCGGCGTCGGCATCGGCGTCGTCTTGGTGATCGACAGGCGCAGGATCGGCGAGAGTTGCGCTGGCGGATCGGTCTGGGTAATGACGCTGATGTTATCGGCGCCGCCGAGTTCGGCACGCGTCACCGTTATCGTCGCCAGGTTATTGGCCGATGCGTACGGCACGGCTTTGACGAAGGTCCAGGCCCAGGAGCCGTTGTTGCCGCTGTAGCGGTACAGGCGGCCATTCTCGATCATGTAACCGGCGCCGACGCCGTTGAAGGCATAGCCGGTCGTGGTGACGGCATCGTTATCGATGTACACACGCACCCAGGCCGGCGTGCCGGCGTAACGAATGCGGATGCTCAGATTGGTGC